>OAUZ01000270.1_pt1 | contig 14566 bp, 9 predicted proteins | sample 1476341 | NCBI WGS metagenome assembly OAUZ01 (sample SAMEA2580071, study PRJEB22360) | human gut metagenome | biome: human gut; feature: human-associated habitat; material: faeces | place: Denmark | collected 2008/2010 | reverse complement strand
GAGATACATAGGATATGCATTTATATCCTATTCTTTTTTAAAAGCTTAGATATTGATTTATTGAAATTTTAACAAGCGCTTTGGTTGTCGGCTTTAGTTATTTCGTTATTTTTGAGTCCATATATGATTTAACCTTATTTGATGATGATTACCACCCAACAACTTCAATTATTGAAGGAAGGAAATAAAAATGCTTTTGAAGCGTTGTATCGTGCATACAATGCTCGCATTTCCCCAAATATGGTGTATTATTACGTGAGACGCGAACTCCTACTTCAAAATTATGTGGATAAACTATCAAATGAATACTAAAATTCTTCTAGTTTGCTGATTTTCAGGGAAAATATGAAATAAACAAATGAGACAATTAACCGAATTATAACATTTTAAATAGCTGAATCAAAAAGTGGTTTCAACTGCTGATTCGCATAAAAATATAAGAGATAGGTGACTGGTTGGAAAAAAGTAGAGTTTATGCCGGATAGCTACGGCAGTTTGTTTTCGTAGCCGGATGGCATAAATTCTATTGATTATCAGTTCAATAAATATACAGATAAACAGTCTTCCTATTTTTCTTTTTATCTCCAAACAGTTCTTGTCAAAGAATACTTATTTGTGTTTCATAGGATAAACTACAGTTTCACCTCTTTCGTGAATACTTCTCCGAAACGATTCTTAACCACCACTTTGACAGACTTCGTACCTTTAGCAGGCTGTGCCCGGAAAAGATGCCGTGTATGATAGCCGGTTTTCTTTCCTTTCACCATGTTGATGTAATCCTGATCTTCATCATCAAAAGCCTGCATGGCACCTTTCAATACTCCGTCTTCGTACCAGTTTATCGTATATGTTCTGTCCCAATCCCAGATGTTGGCTACCACATAGTCTTTCTGGCTTTCAAATTCTCCCGGCTTGTAGAGCCGGAACTGATAATCGGGAGAACAGCCTGTCGCTTTGTAACGCCACTTCACATCGTCACCTTTCACTTCTACCACCAGATAACCGTTCGGCGCTCCGCAACGGTTCACGTGTCCTGCCCACCATGCACCGCAGGCAGCTCCGATATTATGTTCATAAATAGTAGGCGCAGGTTGCTGATTCTCATAGAAATGTGTGTGTCCCGAAAAAATATGAACCTGATACGGTCTTAATAGTTGGAAAAGCGCGTTGGCGTTGCGCGCATTTCCACCGGCAGACACCGTGTTGTTGGCTACCGGAGCGTGTACATTCAGGAATACGGTGCTTCCTTCGGGCACATAACTTAAATCTTTTCTCAACCAGTCCAGGTCTTCCGGCGTGAATCGTTCCGTGTATTTCTTATTACCATCGTAGTCGATGTCTTTCATTGCGATTACATGGATTTTTCCAATGTTGAATGAATAGTTGGCCGGACCGAACGACTGGTAATAATTCTGTTCCCCATATCCGTCTGCCGGATGGTCCGTCTGTGTCATGGACTTGTAGAGCAGGTTGAAATCATGGTTTCCCATTAGTTGGAACATTGTGATACCTAAATTAGAGACGGCTTGCCGGTAAGGAGCATATAAGTTCATGGCATCCCACACAAGGTCGCCCAGTCCCATACCAACGATTTCGAAGTTCTTTAGCGAGTCGGCAGTCTGTTTCAGGTCGGGCACTGTCTCTGTGCGGAAGCGGTCCAGTTGTTTCTCGTTCCTCACTTGCGGATCGGAAATGGCGATATATACAAATTCATCCGCCGGCTTCTGCCGCTTGGTCAGAACGAAGTTGCACTGATTCTCGCTTTTCTTCGCATCCAAATATTGATAGAAGCCGTCGGCTACACCCTCTTTGGAAGGAAGCTCATAGTCTGCCGGAGTAGAGATGTAAACCATCGGATAACGTGCCGGATCGGTGTTCAAAACATAGTTTCCTTGCGCGTCGGTTGTTTTAAAATGCGCACCGTCAGTTACTACTACACCGCTGACAGGCTTACCTGTGTTATCTTTCACACTGCCTTTCACAACAGTCTGACCAAAAGCGGCAACAACATTTAGCTGGAGACATAAGATTGCCGCAAACAACATATTTCTATTACATACTTTTTTCATTGCTTATAACTTTCTTAGAGTGACTTGATTGAATAATGCGATAATCTCTTCCGGTTCGTCTGCCGACTTTACAGCCTCTTCGAAAGACTTGCTGTTATCGTCGAAACACATCACATTGGCACAATCCAGAATGTGTGCCATGTTGGATGTAGCAACTTCCCGGCTCACTTCTTCCTTTTTCAGTGCCTTTTTATAATATTTGTTCACTTTGTTGACCGCCTTGTAAATGGAAGGCTTCAAAATCTCAACGGAAGAATCAGTGAATCCAATCGTTACATCATACTCGTGCGTGTAATTCTGGATGAAAGTATTCCATTTTCCGGTAATGTCACTACCTAGATAATGTTCCGTTTCAAACACCGGTTTAGTTGTCGGAATCTCTCCATATACGTCGAATATAAATGTAGCTTTTGGTTTCTTCCCTACGGGAGTAGCTTCTTTCTCTGCTCTATTTTCTGCTGTATTTCCTACCATATTCTCCGCAACGTTTCTTGAAACATTTTCCTTTCCGCGGATATTTTCGTTCATGGCAAGTTCTCCTTTCTGTGCCATTACTGTCATTGTTATATATAACATGACAGCCATACTGATAATTTTCTTCATACACATTGAATTTTAAATTTATGGTTGATACATTTCTTTATTTGCCATATTCCGTTATTGTTGCCATATTAATCGAATATTAAAATCATCACCTCCCATATTCTGCTTGGCAGCCTGATAGTTTTTCAGGTTGGTACGTTGCAGGGCAGCCGGATATTTGAAACGTTTGGGCATTTGGTTGTTGGCATTCGCGATGCCGGGTCCTACGGGCAACACAGGAAAGCCGGTACGGTTATATTCGAACCACTGTTGATAGTCGCAGAAGAACAGTGCGACGAATTTCTGGTTCATGATACGTTCCAAAGTATCGTCATAAGCCGCTTCCGGATTCTCAAAGTAATTGTCGGGCAATACCTGTCCCCACTGTTCGATAGCTGCCTGCACTCCTTTCTGATACGCTTCTTTGGCAGCGTTGCTTCCTCCGTCGATCACCCCTTTCTTCAGTAGTTCCGCTTTGATAAATTCAACTTCGGCATAAGGCATCATGGCAAGTTTCATGGGAGCTTTCGCCATTTCTTGATTCAGTCCCGAAGCCGTGATAGAGGGCAACGTTTGATAACCGCTGGGCAAACCTACATAATCCTTTGTCTGGTCGGGCAGAGTGACCTGCGTTGCATACACTTGCAGACGAGGGTCATTCCATCCTTTTAGCAGGTCGACAAAGAACTCGGAAATCTGAACGTATGAAGTGAAATCCTGCGGCCGGGTGAGCGGAGCTTCCTGCGGATAAGTTCCGCTGATGGCAAGCAGGGCAGCATCATCGTTCGATTCGAATACCGGATAGGTGGCGGGATCGGTTAGCATCGTGCGCAATTCCTGTTTCGCGTTGAACTCCGGAACGTCGATCACGCGGAGCAATGCACGCAGGCGGAGCGAGTTGCAGAACTTCTTCCATTTCTTTATACCGGTTGCATCTCCTTTAGACGTGTTGTACAACATTTCGCCCGATTGGTTGTAGATCAGTCCGTTAGCTTCGTCAAACAGTTCGTTTGCCGTTTTCAGGTTGTCGATAATTTGTCGGTACACTTGTTGTTGGGTGTCGAACTTCGGCGCGAGTATTCCTTCATCGGCAGAGCAGGCTTCGCTCATCGGGACGTCACCGAAAGCATCGGTTAGAATCTGGTACAGCCAACTTTGCAGTGTGAGTGAGATGGCGTCATAATTGGGTTGTTTGGAAGCCTCCGGGAGTTTTTCGGTGAGACGCGTCATCTCTTTGGCGTTATTGATCCATTTATAAAAGGTAGTCCATGTGCCGTCTCCCTGGCTGTCCGTCATATACCACCATCCGACACCGTTAGTGCTGGAAGTAGATACAGCGCATTGCATCAGGTCGTAGGTGTAGTTGTTGTAGAGTTTCCAGTTGTAGACAGACGTTTCGTAGAGAATCGGGTTGAGCAGTGTGCCGGGATTCACCTCGTCCATGCGGGTGGGGTCCGTATTCAGTTCGTCGAAGCTGGTACAGGAGGTTGTACAGAGTGTTCCGCACACTATTATTCCTCCTGCTATATTCTTAAAAAAATTATAGATTTTCATGAGTCAGTGTTTAAAAAGATAAGTTAATATTCAATCCGAAAGTACGTGCCGTAGGCAGTGAACCCGTTTCTACACCCGTTACCATCGAACTTCCGTTGAGGGCGGCAGATTCGGGGTCAAATAAAGGATAATCCGTGATGCAGAACAAGTTGCGTGCATAAAACGCTATCGATGCTTTGCTGAAAGGAGTTTTCTTCAGTGTGCTGCCCGGTAATTTATATTCCAGTCTCATTTCACGCAGTTTGAGGAAATCGGTGCTGAAAGTGTTCGTCTCCACGTTTGCCATCCGATAGTACTCTTTATAATAGCTTTCCACGGTTACCACTTTAGTGTTTTTCGAGAAGCTACCGTCGTCGTTTTTCACTACACCCGGGGCAATCATATACATCCCGTCCTGTGGTGAAAGTCCGGCGGTGGCAATGCGCGGATCATCTTTCGACATATAAAATTCCGTTCCCGGCAGACGTCCGTTCAGGGTATGTGCCAGCTTTCCCTGTTCCGTCATTTTGTGGTGAGAGTGCGAATACATTTTTCCTCCCACCTGTCCGTCGAGCAGGACGCTAAGAGTAAAGTTTTTGTAGGAAAATTCGTTATACAGTCCGGCTTTCCATTTCGGATAGGCTGTGGCTACGTATTCAATCCCTCCCGACCGTTCGGGCAGTCCGTTATCATTGATGACAACGTTTCCTTCCGGGTCGCGCACCAGTTTGTAGCCCCAGAGGTCGCCTGTCGTACCTCCCACGCGTCCGATGATGGAGACGTTGCCGATACTGCTGATTAACTGATTCTCGTCTGCCCCTTCCGCCAGCGAGATAATCTTGTTTTCGTTTTTAGACCAGGTAAAAGTGGCGTTCCAGCGGAAATCTCTGCTGACTACCGGGGTAACGTCCAATTGGATTTCATAACCACGGTTGCGGACACATCCCGAATTGATAGTCGCTTTGCTGTACCCTGTAGTCGGGTCCATCGGAGCATCCAGAATTTGGTTTTTGGTACGGTTGTAATAGAATGTGAAATCGAGTCCGATGCGGTTTTGGAACATACGCAGGTCGAAACCGGCTTCGTAGTTGGTTGAAATTTCCGGTTTGAAGTCCTGATTGTACAGTGTGGAAGCAACGACAGCCGATCCGGGGAAATCGCTCGTGCCGTAGTAGGGCGATGTTTTGTAAGGGTCTGTGTCGTTACCCACCTGGGCGAAAGAACCTCTTACTTTCAACAAATTGATTGGTTCCGGCATTAGGAACAGTTCGTTCATCACTGCGCTGACGCTGACCGACGGATAGAAGAAGGAACGGTTGCTCTTCGGTAGGGTAGACGACCAGTCGTTACGTCCGGTGACGTCGAGAAACAGTTTATCCTTATATGCGAAGTTGGCTGTGAAATAGAGACTGTTCAATGCTTTCTTTTTGATGACAGTCTGCACGTTCGGGTTGGAGACACCGTTTGCCAGTTTGTAGACTCCCGGCGTAATTAGTCCCACCACCGAGGCGGCGAGCATATCATAGCTTTGTTGCATCATGTTTCCTCCCGCCGAAGCATTGACGTGCAATCCGTTAGCGAAGGAATCATGGTACGTAAATAAAGCGTCGCTGTTTAATTCATAATCGAACACATTCTGTTTTTTGAAGAATCCGTTGCCAAATACCACATCGCTGATAGGACGGTGTTGTTCGCGCTGGTCGGTGGACAGTTGGATACCGGACCGGATCATGAAATCGAACTTGCTGTTGATACGCAGGTTGGCGGAAACGGAGGAGACGTTACTATGTTTCTCTGACGGATTTTCAGATTCGTATAGAATGACATACGGGTTTCCGATGAAGGAACTGTAAGGCTGGAGCTGTTTCACATTTTCCTGTCCGGTACGCCACATCGGGCGCAGCCAGTCGAGGTTGACATTCGGATTCTGGAAGATGAGGAAGTAAGAGATGGAGTTGCTGTTATACCCCAGGGCAGGCGTATTGTTGAGTTTGCGGTAGGTATAGCTCGATTTAAAATTGATGCGCAACGCCCGCGAAATCTGTTGTTGGGCGGAAATCATGGCAGTGATGCGCTGGAAACCTGTATTGGGAAGAATCCATTCGTTTTTGGTGTGGGTGATGGAAGCCCGCACGCTGCCCCGGTCGGATTTTCCAGTCAGGGCTACGGAGTTGGTAATTGTGTAGCCCGTCTGGAACAAATCCTTGCGGTTGTTTTTATACGCTACCCAGGGAGTCGCTTCGGAGGCACGTCCCTGTGTCACCGGATCATATTGGTAGAATTTCCTGTTGGCATCGAAACGTGCTCCGTATGCGCTACTCGTTCCGCTGGTGCTTGCGTAGCTGCCGTCTTCCGCTTTTCCGTAGGAGTAGTATGGTTCGCCCTCATAGATGGACCCTGCCGGACCGATGTTACTCGGCAGTCCTTGTCCGAATTCATACTGATAATCCGGCCACCTCATCACATCGTCTATGCTGAAGTTACCGCTATAAGATACGCCGATACCTTTGGGTGCGCCGGCTCCCGATTTCGTAGTCACCATAATCACGCCGTTGGCTGCACGCGTACCGTACAGAGCCGTCGCGCTGGCTCCTTTCAATACTTGTATGCTTTCGATATCATCCGGATTGATGTCGGAAAATCCGTTACCGTAGTCCACGGAAAGCTCACTGTTGGAACCTGCACCGTAGGCGACTCCCGGATTGGTCATCGGGCTACTCATCGGTACACCGTCCACTACCACTAATGCATCGTTCCCGTTCTGATTCAGCGAGACGTCGCCCCGCAGGGAGATGCGGCTCGAATTGAGCGGACCGCCGGAAGAGATAACGCTCAATCCGGCTACCTTACCGTTGAGTGCCGTCGACCAGTTGGAAGGCAGAGCGCTGGTAATTTTGTCTCCTTTCACGGTTTCCGTGGCGTATCCCAGCCCTTTTTCTTCACGTTTGATGCCCAGGGCGGTCACTACCACATCATTCAGTTGTTGCGACTCTTCCGCCAGTTTTACGTTCATCGTATTGCCCGTATAGTTTTTTTGTAGCGTTTTATATCCCACATAACTAAATAGGAGCAAATCTTTGGAACTTAATGTTTTCTTAGTTTTCAGGGAGTAGTTGCCGTCAATGTCGGTCACCGTACCGTCTGTCGAGTTTTTTACAGTGATGGTAGCCCCGATTAACGGTTCTCCGCTTTCACTCGTTATTTTCCCTTTCACTGTTGTCTGTGCGTATGCAGAACCACAGCACAGAAATCCAACTGCCAGAGAAAGCAGCCATTTGTTACTTTTCATAATCTTTTTACCTTGCTTCTTTTAATTTATTAAATGCAATAAAGTCGTTAACACCAGTGTTTTTGTTTCACGGTGCAAAGGAAGACAAGGCAGATTAAGATAGTATTACAGATCTGTTAACAAATTGTGTTATGTCGTAAACACTAATTAAAGAATCAGTTTGCACTCGTGACAAAGTGGTGGTATGACGGAAAAGGCAGGCAAATTTATCGGATAATGGTTCAATTATCATTATATTTGCCACTCTATTACCAAGAAAGGTCTCTTTGCTTTGGGGCAATCGGCTGAATGATGCTTGGATAGGAATAACCTATAGTGTCTTTAATCTAAAACGAAAAATAATAAATGGAAATTCAAAATAGTATATTTAACTACGCTACTTTGCTTAAACAAGTCAAAGCACGGGTGGCACTCGCACAGAAAAAAGCGATTTATTCCGCTAATGAAGAAATGCTTTCTATGTATTGGGACATCGGCAAACTTCTTTGTGAAAGCCAGAAGCAGATAGGATGGGGGAACAATGCACTTGAACAGCTTGCCAATGACTTGAAGAATGATTATCCGAAAGTGAAGGGCTTTTCCCCACGAAATTGCAGGTGTATGATTCAGTTTCATAAAGAATATAATCAAGAGCTTACAATTTGGCAACCAGTGGTTGCCAAATTAGAAATGTCAAATTGTGTTCTTCCGATAAAACAGTTAAGCTGGTCACACAACATCACTTTAATACAACGGGTAAAAGACCTGAAAGCCCGCTATTGGTACATGATTCAATGTTTGAAGAGTGGATGGAGTCGTAATTTCTTAATTGAAGCTATCAATCAGGACTACTACCATACTTACGGGGCATTGGCAAACAACTTCGATTCCACTCTCCCGGAAATACAAGCCAAGCAGGTAAAAGAAACCTTAAAAGACCCCTATATTTTTGATATGCTGACTTTCACTGACGAATATAACGAAAGAGATGTAGAGTTAGGGTTGGTTAAGCATATTGAAAAGTTCCTTCTCGAAATGGGAGCAGGCTTCGCCTTCATGGGCAGACAGTATCATATTGAAGTGTCCGGCAATGATTTCTATATTGACATCTTGATGTATAATGTGTTTATGCACAGGTATTTAGTCGTGGAATTGAAAAAGGGTGACTTCCAACCCGAATATATCGGTAAACTGAATTTCTATTGTTCTGCAGTAGATGATATTCTTTGCCGGGAAGGTGATAATCAGACGATTGGTTTGCTTCTTTGTCAGAACAAAGATCGCATCATGGCTGAATATGCTTTACGTGATGTGCACAAACCAATAGGTATTTCCGATTATGAGTTAGGTAAATCAATCCCTCACGATATAAAATCCGGACTGCCTTCCATCGAAGAACTGGAAAGCAAACTTTATCAGGGATTACAGGACAATGAAAGTGCAGAATAATTTAGGCGGAGTGGTGTATAGGTGGAAAAAATACACCATGCTCGCCCGTCTGTGCTATTTTTGTTATTAGATAGAATATTTGCTCTGATACTCCTTCGGCGACATCCCTTCATGCCGTTTGAAATACCTGCCTAGATACGACTGATCGGGAAAACCGAGCCGGTCGGCTATTTCCTGAATCGTCAGTTCGGTGGATTGAAGCAGCACTTTTATCTCCAAGATGGCGAAGTCATCAATAATCTTTTTGGCAGCTTCACCCGTCACGCTTTTGCAGATACCTGTCAGGTATTTGGTGGAGATACAGAGCTTGTTGGCGTAGAAGGTTACTTCCCTTTCAGCGATGCAGTTTTCGTGCACCAGTGCGATGAATTTCTTGAAGATTTCATCCTGCCGACTTCCTCCTTCTATTTCCTGCCGGTCGAAGTAGCGGTAACACTTGTCATAGATATCCAACATAAACGACTGGAGGTGATTTTTAGCAATTTGGTTGCGGAAACGATTTTCGCGGTCGTTGTATATAGCGGTCGTGGCACGTATTAACCCATTGATAGCTCCGGTATTTTCTTCCGGAAGTACGTAACACGGCTTTTCTTTGATAAACCGGAAGAAGATCGGCTCGAAACGCAGGCAGGCTTCACGAAACATTTCTTTGGGGAATCCGAAGAAAGAAGCTGTGAAATCACTGCTGCTGCCGTTGACGCGGATAATCGTTCCCGGCAAGAGCACGATTTGAGTATTTTCGACAATTTCATAGTCTTTCAAGTCGATCGTGACGTGTGCCCATCCGCTACGGCAAAAATAGATGGCACCCCCTTCCAGTTTCCATAGGCGTTGCATAATTGGAGACAGGTTTTCGTCCATTCCGGCTACGAACGGTTCACGAAATATGGCTAGGCTAGAGTTTTTTGATTCCATTGTTATTCTTATTTTGGGTACAAAAATAGCACTTTTTCACTAAATATCGGTTTTAATGTTCCTAAAATGAACAAAACTTGAGATACTAAGTCCAGTTTTCAATGAAGAAAACAGTCTACCTTTGCCGCGTTCAAAAATATTTAATAGGTAACAGAAAATGAGTAGAAAGGTATGTAAAATGAAGCAGGGATTATTGTTGCTCTGCTGTATGGTTGCTGCGACAGGCTGTAAACAGGCTCCCCCGGCACAAATGGAAACAGAATACGAAGTGATGACCGTTGTGCCGGCCGACCGGATGATTTCAAGCGCCTACTCGGCAACCATCCGCGGACGCCAGGATATTGATATTTATCCCCAGGTGAGTGGTACGCTGACTAAAGTCTGTGTGACGGAAGGTCAACGCGTGAAGAACGGACAGACGTTGTTCATCATCGATCAGGTGCCGTATGAAGCTGCTTTGCAAACGGCAGTGGCAAACGTTGAATCGGCAAAAGCCTCTCTGGCTACGGCACAACTGACGTATGACAGTAAAGAGGAACTGTATAAAGCGAACGTAGTTTCCTCTTTCGATTTGAGTACCGCGAAAAACTCCCTACTGGCTGCCAAGGCACAGTTGGCGCAGGCAAAAGCGCAGGAAGTGAGTGCCCGCAACAATCTTTCTTATACGGTTGTGAAAAGTCCGGCAGACGGAGTGGTGGGTACATTGCCTTACCGTGTAGGCGCTTTGGTAAGTTCCGCTCTTGCCCAACCGCTGACAACGGTTTCCGACAATTCGGATATGTATGTTTACTTCTCCATGACGGAAAACCAGTTGCTGGGACTCATCCGCCAATACGGTTCCAAAGAAGAGGCGCTGAAAAATATGCCTGCCATCAATCTGCAACTGAACGATAAATCGGCTTATTCCGAACAAGGACAGATCGAGTCGATTAGTGGAGTGATCGATCGTTCGACGGGTACGGTCAGTCTGCGTGCTGTTTTTCCGAATAAGGAAGGATTGTTGCATAGCGGTGGTGCGGGCAACGTGATTGTTCCTGTGCAGAAAACGGGAGCATTGACCATTCCACAGGCTGCCACTTTCGAAATACAGGATAAGAGATATGTATATAAAGTAGTGGACGGTAAAGCTCAATCAAACCCGGTACAGGTGACTCGCGTCAACGGCGGTCGGGAATTTATTGTAGATGAAGGGCTGGTACCGGGAGATGTGATTGTGGCCGAAGGCGTAGGATTGCTTCGTGAAGGTACTCCGGTCAAGGCGAAGGCTGCTCAAACTCCAGTGGCAGGAGTGACAAAGGCTAATCAATCTTCATCAGCAGAGGCAATCAACCAATCCTCATTAGCGGAGACGACCGCTCAATCTCTGTCGGCAGAGACAGCCACGATGTCTCCGGCAACAACTACTGAAAATTAAACCAAGGAGGAATCATTCATGAATTTAAGAACCTTTATAGAACGCCCCGTATTATCGGCAGTCATTTCTATTACGATTGTTGTAGTGGGTATCATCGGGCTGTTCAGTCTGCCTGTTGAGCAGTACCCCGATATTGCTCCGCCTACCATTATGGTGAGTACCACCTATTATGGTGCCAGTGCGGAAACGTTGCAGAAGAGTGTAATCGCGCCTTTGGAAGAGGCGATCAATGGGGTGGAGGACATGACCTACATGACATCTTCCGCCACCAATGCCGGTTCGGTGAGCATCACCGTCTATTTTAAGCAGGGCACCGACCCTGACATGGCGGCTGTCAACGTGCAAAACCGTGTGTCGCGTGCTACGGGACAGCTTCCGGCGGAAGTAACCCAAGTCGGTGTGACCACTTCCAAGCGGCAGACGAGTATCTTGCAGATGTTCTCCTTGTCCAGTCCGGACGAGAGTTATGACGAGAACTTCCTGTCCAACTATATCAGCATCAACTTGAAACCACAGATTCTCCGCATCTCCGGTGTGGGCGATATGATGATTATGGGTGGTGAATATAGTATGCGTGTATGGATGAAGCCGGATGTGATGGCACAGTACAAACTGATTCCGTCCGACATCACCGGCGTGCTTGCCGAGCAGAATATCGAATCGGCAACCGGTTCGTTTGGCGAGAACTCGAATGAAACGTACCAATATACGATGAAGTATAAGGGACGTCTGATTACTCCCGAAGAATTTGGCGACATCGTCATCCGTTCTACCGATCATGGCGAGGTGTTGAAACTGAAAGATATTGCCGACATACAACTGGGACAGGACAGCTACGCTTACCACGGCGGTATGGACGGCCATCCGGGGGTGTCCTGTATGGTGTTTCAGACGGCAGGATCCAATGCGACGGAAGTAAACCAGAACATCGACAAATTTCTCGATGAGGCACGCAAGGATCTTCCGAAAGGAGTGGAGCTGACACAGATGATGAGCTCCAACGACTTCCTGTTCGCTTCCATTCATGAGGTGGTGAAGACGTTGATCGAGGCAATTATCCTCGTGATCCTCGTAGTGTACGTTTTCTTGCAGGACTTCCGTTCCACATTGATTCCTTTGGTCGGAATCGTTGTGTCGCTGGTAGGTACGTTCGCTTTCATGGCGATAGCGGGATTCAGTATCAACCTGCTGACACTGTTTGCGCTCGTGCTGGTGATCGGTACGGTGGTGGATGATGCCATTATTGTCGTCGAGGCGGTGCAGGCGCGGTTCGATGTGGGGTACAGGTCGTCCTATATGGCAAGTATCGACGCGATGAAAGGTATCAGTAATGCCGTTATCACTTCTTCACTGGTGTTTATGGCGGTATTTATTCCGGTGTCCTTTATGGGCGGCACTTCCGGTACGTTTTATACACAGTTCGGGTTGACGATGGCGGTGGCAGTAGGTATCTCGGCCATCAATGCGTTGACCTTGAGTCCGGCTTTGTGCGCATTGCTGCTCAAGCCTTACATCAATGAAGACGGAACGCAGAAGAACAACTTTGCGGCACGTTTCCGTAAGTCTTTCAATTCGGCTTTCGATGTGATGGTGGATAAATATAAGACGATTGTATTGCTCTTTATCAAGCGCAGATGGCTCACATGGTCGCTGCTGGCTTGTTCCGTAGTGTTGCTTGTGTTCCTGATGAATACGACAAAGACCAGTCTGGTGCCCGACGAGGATCAGGGGGTGATTTTCGTCAATGTAAGTACGGCGGCAGGCAGTTCGCTCACAACGACGGATGAGGTGATGGAACGCATCGAAAAACGCCTGATGGCGATTCCCCAACTGAAGCACGTGCAGAAAGTGGCCGGTTACGGTTTGCTGGCCGGACAGGGAAGTTCGTTCGGTATGTTGATTCTCAAGCTGAAACCGTGGGACGAACGACCGGATGACGCGGATAATGTGCAGTCGGTGATCGGACAGGTGTATGCCCTTACGGCCGATATTAAAGATGCCAGTGTGTTCGCCATCTCACCGGGTATGATTCCGGGCTACGGTATGGGTAATGCGCTTGAGCTTCACATGCAGGACAAGATGGGCGGTGATATCAATGAGTTCTTCACCACTACCCAGCAATATTTGGGAGCGTTGAACCAACGGCCTGAAATAGCAATGGCTTATTCGACGTTCGACGTGCGCTATCCGCAATGGACGGTAGAGGTGGATGCGGCTAAATGCAAGCGTGCAGGTATCACGCCCGATGCTGTGTTGAGTACGCTGTCCGGCTACTACGGTGGTCAGTATGTGTCCAACTTCAACCGTTTCTCTAAAGTGTACCGCGTTATGATTCAGGCCGATCCGATGTTCCGTCTGGATGAGACTTCGCTCGACAACGCTTTTGTGCGTATGTCCAATGGTGAGATGGCTCCGTTAAGCCAGTTCGTTACGCTGACCCGAAGCTATGGTGCCGAGTCGTTGAGCCGTTTCAATATGTATAATTCCATTGCGGTGAACGCGATGCCGGCCGATGGATACAGTACGGGAGACGCGATCAAGGCTGTGCAGGAAACGGCGGAACAGTCTCTTCCGAAAGGTTACGGCTATGACTACGGAGGCATCACCCGTGAGGAAAACCAGCAAAGCGGCACGACGATGATTATTTTCGGTATTTGCTTCCTGATGATTTACCTCATTCTAAGTGCGCTCTACGAAAGCTTCATTATTCCGTTCGCCGTTCTTTTGAGTGTGCCTTGCGGATTGATGGGTAGCTTTCTTTTTGCCCGGATATTCGGACTGGAGAATAATATTTACCTGCAAACGGGTCTGATTATGTTGATCGGTCTGCTGGCAAAAACGGCTATCTTGCTGACGGAATATGCTGCCGAACGCCGTAAGGCCGGTATGGGACTGATTGCTTCTGCTGTCAGCGCAGCCAAAGCCCGTCTGCGCCCGATTCTGATGACGGCTTTGACGATGATTTTCGGTCTGTTCCCGCTGATGATGTCTAGTGGAGTAGGAGCTAACGGTAACCGCTCATTGGGCACGGGAGTAGTTGGCGGTATGACTATCGGTACGCTGGCACTGCTCTTTATCGTGCCGACTTTGTTCATTGCTTTTCAATGGTTGCAGGAACGTCTCCGTCCCGTACAGAGTGCCCCTACGCATGATTGGCAGATTGAAGAGGAAATCAAAGTGAGCGAGGAAGAAAAGTCCAGGGCTGGAAAAGAGTAATTCTGATTTTTAGACAGAAGAACATAAGTACAAAAGATAAAGTCGGTGTAGTCATATAATTAATGTAATCATATAATCGATGTAATTAATGTAAGTATATCACCATCATTAGTTTATATC
>OAUZ01000264.1_pt1 | contig 14675 bp, 7 predicted proteins | sample 1476341 | NCBI WGS metagenome assembly OAUZ01 (sample SAMEA2580071, study PRJEB22360) | human gut metagenome | biome: human gut; feature: human-associated habitat; material: faeces | place: Denmark | collected 2008/2010 | reverse complement strand
CTTAATTGAAAAGATAATACCAAATGTGCAAAGTGATATTATAGTGCATGAAATGGTATTTGGTCGACAAGGTGGGGTAATACTGGTTTAACAAATCTAATGAAGTACATGAGAAATAACAAATTCAAATTTAGAAAGATTCCATTCTTGCTTATGCTATTGCTGATATTCTCGGCGGTGGTTATGGCTCAAGGCAAGAGAACCATCACAGGTGTGGTTACGGATACGAACGGTGAGCCCATTGTCGGTGCAAATGTAGTGCTACAAAACAATCATTCAATAGGTGCAATTACAGATATCGATGGTAATTTCCGTCTTTCACTTCCTCAAGAAGCCAAAGCCCTTGTAATTTCGTTTATCGGTATGCGTGAAAAAGTAATACGGATAACAGACAAGGTAGATAAGATTAAAGTGGTACTCGAAGACGATTCACAGGCTTTGGAAGAGGTTGTTGTGGTAGGTTATGGTCAGCAGAAAAAGAAGAGTCTAGTGGGATCTATCACACAAACCGACTCAAGAACGCTGGAACGTGCTGGCGGTGTAACTAGTCTCGGACAAGCTCTTACAGGTAATTTACCGGGGGTAATCACTTACACGTCTACCGGTATGCCAGGAGCCGAAGATCCTAAAATTATTATTCGTGCGCAGAGTTCATGGAATAACAGCGATCCCTTGGTGTTGGTGGATGGTGTGGAGCGCCCTATGAGTACAGTGGACATCTCATCGGTAGAGTCTATCTCTGTGTTAAAAGATGCATCGGCTACAGCCGTGTATGGGGTGAAGGGTGCCAATGGTGTAATTCTCATCACTACGAAACGTGGTAAGGAGGGCAAGGCTAATATTCAGATTAAGGCGAATGCTACCATGAAAACTGTATCCAAATTGCCCGAGAAGTATGATGCTTATGATACTTTTATTATTAAGAATCGTACATTGGAACGTGAATTGGGGCTTTCACCCGAATTATGGGGAGATTATAAGCCTATGGGTATTATCGATAAATATCGTCATCCGGCTAATGCCACCGAGTGGGACCGCTATCCTAATGTAGATTGGGCTGATGTGCTCTTCAAGGATTATGCCATGAGTTACAAGGCAAGTGTGAATGTGTCGGGTGGTACAAAGTGGGTGAAATATTTCGCTGCCGTTGATTTTACTAGTGAGGGCGATATGTTCCGTGAGTTTGAGAATAATCGTGGTTATACTTCGGGCTATGGCTACAATCGTATCAATGCACGTAGTAACCTTGATTTTTCGCTTACTAAAACCACTACACTCTCCGTAAACCTTTTTGGCTCGAATGGTGTGCGACAGCTTCCCTTTGGTGCATCTGATAGCGATAATAGTTATTGGAAGTCGGCTTATCGTACTGCTCCTGACGCTATGCGACCTATCTATAGTAATGGTGTGTTAGGTTACTATAAACCTTCTACTTTTGACGTGCCTAACTCGGTTGCCACCTTGGCTACTTCAGGTATTGAGAAGAAGACCAACACACAGATTAACACAGACTTTACCCTCAACCAAAGCCTTGATATGCTGACCAAAGGCTTGAGTGTAAAGGGAACCGTCTCTTTTGATAACACATTTGTTGAGGAAAAACGCGGTATTCAGGATACTGAAGGACCACAAAATATGTGGGTAGATCCTGTAAGCGGAGTTATTTATTATAAGAATGAAGTAGATGGAGGTACACAACTAGACTTTTCGGATGGTATTGATTGGGTGAGTAAAGCCGGTAATGTAGATCCTAAAGCCACTTATCGTAAACTTTATTATCAATTGCAACTTAACTATGGTCGTCAGTTTGGTAAACATGATGTAGGTGCCATGGCACTCTTCAGTCGTGAAAAATATGCCAAAGGTAACGAATTCTATCATTTCCGTGAAGACTGGGCTTTTCGTGCTACTTATAATTATGCTCAACGTTACTTTATTGAGATAAATGGTGCCTACAACGGATCGGAGAAATTTGGTCCCAACAATCGTTTTGCTTTTTTCCCTTCATTTTCGTTGGGGTGGATGATTAGTGAGGAGAAGTTCATGAAGGGGCTTAAATTTCTTGATATGTTGAAGCTGCGTGGATCGTGGGGACGTATTGGTGACGATAATGTAGGCGGACGTTGGCTCTATCAAGACTCATGGGGCTATCAGAGTAGTAACACATACTTGGGACTTATACCTACTGCTACTCCTTATTCATATTATCGTATCACATCATTAGGTAATGAGAATATCTCTTGGGAGACAGTAGAAAAACGTAATATCGGTATTGACTACTCATTCTTTAAGGGTTTGATAGCTGGTTCGGTAGACATTTTTAGTGATAAACGTAAAGATATCCTGGTGGGTGGTAGCAGTCGTTCTATTCCATCTTTCTTTGGTGCCACAGCCCCCACGGCTAATTTGGGAAGCACTAAGAGTCATGGTTATGAGCTGGAACTTCGTCTCAATCATGTGTTCGCTAATAAGATGCGCCTATGGGCCAACACCAACTATACACATGCCGTGAATGAGGTAATCTTCCGTGATGATCCTGTGTTGCGTGATGCTCACCGTAAAGCCGCTGGTCATGCTATCGGGCAGACCAACAGTTATATCAATAACGGCATCTACACCACTTGGGATGAAATTTTAGGTAGTACCGAGCGTGAATCGTACAATGGTAATAAGTTACCTGGTGAATATAACATCATCGATTTCAATGCTGATGGTATCATTAATGATGACGACCAAGCTCCTTATCAATATAGTGGTGTTCCGCAGAATACTTACAGTGCTACCGTGGGATTTGAATGGAAAGGTTTCAGTGCATCGGTACAATTTTATGGTGTTAGCAACGTGACACGTGAGGTTACTTTCCCTACCTTCCACACTCAAAGCAATGTAGCTTACGTAGAGGATAATGTGTGGAGCAAAGAGAATGGCGGATCGGTACCCATGCCTCGTTGGAGTAATCCTATCAAGGAAAATGGTACACGCTACCTTTATGATGGCTCATACGTACGTTTGAAGAATGCCGAGGTTGCTTATCTTTTTAAAGGAAAGAAGATACAGAAGTGTGGTATTAAGTCGCTTCGCCTCTATTTGAACGGGGATAACCTACTTCTTTGGACTGATATGCCTGATGACCGTGAGTCGAATTTTAGCGGTGGTAGTAGCATGGGGGCTTATCCCACTGTGCGCCGTTTTAATCTGGGTATAGATATTACTTTATAATCTAAACGAAAATAAAATATGAATAAATATATACGAAATATTGCTTTAGCATCAGCTTTGTCGCTTGGGGTAATAGGTTTTGCATCGTGTACCGATTACTTGGATAAGGCACCAGCCAGTGACATTAACCCCACTGATGCTTATACTAATTTCCGTAGTTTTCAGGGTTTTACTGAGGAACTTTACAACTGTGTACCCGTCATCACCGGCAATGCCAGTCATAACAGTTGGGATTGGGGGGAAGATGTATATTGGATTCCTAATGATACCCGTACATTTGCTTACCGCGTTGATCAAGGTGACTATTGGGCATGGACTTCGTGTGCATACGGTTGGTTGAAAGATGGAGGTAAACCTGAGACTGGTACGCGTGGTGATAAAGGTCATTTATGGGGGCTCTCATGGTATGGTATCCGCAAAGCTAACATTGGCATTGCAAATCTTGATAAACTCACTGATGCTACTCAAGAAGAGAAGAATCTTATTGAAGGTCAGCTCTACTTCTTTCGTGGATGGTTTCACTTTATGCTGATGCAGTTTTGGGGTGGTTTACCTTACATCGACGAGGTGATTGCATCAGATGCAGAGTTTCGCATGGGACGTTTGAGCTATCAGCAAACGGCTGATAAAGCGGCAGCCGACTTTCGTCACGCGGCTTCATTGCTACCTGTGGATTGGGATAAAACCACTGCAGGAAAGCTTACCTTGGGAAACAACAATCAACGTATTAATAAAATTATGGCTTTGGGCTATTTAGGTAAAAATTTGCTTTATGCAGGCAGTCCTTTGATGAATCAAGAGTCTACCGGAAATGCTACTTATAATAAGGAGTATTGCCGTCAGGCTGCCGAAGCGTTTGCCGAAGCACTGAAGTTGTGCGATGAGACAGGTCGTTATGAATTGGCTTCGTTCGATGAGTACGAGAGTCTTTTCTACACATACAAACAGAACAACAAAATTAACGGTTTGAAAGAGGCTATCTTTCAGGAAAATTTAGTAGAGGTATCGAGCCGTTTTCGTTGGAACCAGATCATGGACTATCGTCCCAAATGTTTGATCACATCGGGGGTGAAGGTTTATCCTACAGCCAACTATGTGGACTATTTCGGTATGAAGAACGGTTTGCCTCTTGATGATGTTGATTCTGGCTTTGATAAGACTTATCCCTGGAAAGATCGTGATCCACGTTTCTATAAGGATATTGTGGTAGATGGTACCAAGTGTGCGCTTAATACCAAAGGTAATTTGGCTGAAGATGTGCAATATGCCAGCCTCTATACTGGTGGTACTTATCGTACTTACAAAGATCCCGAAGGTATTCGTTCCGGTTATATGATGACTAAGTTTTGTCCCTTGTTGATCAATGATTGGGATGGCTATCTGAGTGGTAATATTATGGTACTGAGCTTGATGCGATTGGCCGATGTCTATCTGATGTATGCTGAAGCCGTGACTATGGCTAATGATGACATCTATGCCAAAGTTGCGGGATATGATCTCACAGCTCTTGAAGCAGTGAATATAATTCGTCAGCGCGCAGGTGTAGATCCTATTGCTGATAAGTATCTGGTAAGTGTGGATAAATTTATGAGTGAATTGCAACGCGAGCGTGCTGTAGAACTCGCATTCGAAGGACACCGCTTCAATGACTTGCGTCGCTGGATGCTCCTCCTGAAACACCCCTACAATGTGAAACTGGCTGTAGAGTTCGATCGCGACATGAGCGTGAGTAATGAAGATCGCTATGCTGACCCCATTAATAATGGGAAAGTTCAGAACTGGGGCTATTCAACATTGATTGAGCGGAAGCTGTCGCAAAAGCACTACTGGTTGCCTTTTCAGAGAGATGATGTGAACATATATCCCGAGTTCAAGCAAAACCCCGGATGGTAAAACCCACTTAAATGTTAATAACTGTCATGAAACATATTAATAGAAATAAAAGCTACCTCTTGGTTACGGTCGTGCTCATTGCACAAACGGTGCTTACCACACTAAGTGCGCAGATAAAAGGCGACTCACTGGTTAATGTGGCCTTTAGCAAGGCAGAAAGCAGAGACCTGCAGGGGGGGATTGCGAGTTATAACGTACAGGATTTGTTGGAGAAAAATTACTTTACAGGTAGTCTTGATGGATTACAGAGCCAGTTGGCAGGCATGAAGGGATCTTCTATCTGGGGACAAGGCGGACTGTTGCTGGTTGATGGTGTTCCCCGTAGTCAATACGATGTACAACCCACCGAAATCGAGAGTATTACTGTGCTCAAGGGAGCCAATGCTGTGGTACTTTATGGTAGCCGTGCTGCAAAAGGTGTCATCCTGATTACTACAAAGCGTGGTAGAGAGGGAGCGTTACGCATTGACGTACGTGCTAATACGGGTCTTTACATCCCCAAAACTTATCCCACTTATCTCAATGCTGCTGAATACATGACCCTTTACAACGAGGCATGTCTCAACGATGGCAAGAAAGCACAATATGATGCTTCTACTATTTATAACACTGCTGCTGGGACTAATCCCTATCGTTATCCCGATATGAGCTTTTATACCGATGAATACCTGAAGAAGGTGTATAACAAAAGTGATGTGACAGCAGAGATACATGGTGGTAGTGATCTCGCCCGTTACTATTCGAACATTTCGTTTACTCATAGCAACAGTTTGATGAAACTGGGAGAGCAGAAGAAGGACAAAAATATTGATTTCCGTGTGCGTACCAATGTCGATATGAATCTTACAAAATGGCTCAAGGCATCCACTAGTGCGGCGGTAAAGATTCAAAATGGCTATGATGGCCGTGGTGACTTTTGGGGACAGGCAGCTACACTTCGCCCTAACTGGTTTTCACCTTACCTACCCGTGGATATGATTGACCCCAACAACAGTGCTTTACAGGAGATGGTGAATGCTAATCGTCATCTCATTGATGGCAGGTATATGTTGGGGGGTACCTCTACCGACCTGACCAATACTTTTGCCGACGCACAAGTAGCAGGTTACATCAAGAACCGAAATCGTTCATTCCTCTTCGATGTTATGGCCGAAGCTGATTTGAGTATGTTAGTGAAGGGACTCTCGTTTAAAACAGCCTTCAGTATTGATTATACCGATGCTTATTCCGAAGCCTATAAACTGAACTATGCTGTTTATCAGCCCACGTGGAGCAACATGAATGGCAAGGATATGATTGTCGGTCTCACAAGGTATGGGGTTGACGACCAATCTACCAACGAGTTTGTGGGCAGTTCATCTTACACTCAAACCATGATGTTCAACGCACAGTTTAACTATAACCGTACCTTTGCCAACTACCACAATGTGCAAGCAGCCCTTTTGGGGTGGGGATTTCAACAGCATAACTCGGCGGATAGTGACCATGACGGTAGTGACTATCATCGTTTGAGTAATGTAAACCTCGGCATTCAAGCCGCTTACAACTACAAGCATCGTTACTACTTAGACTTCTCTGGTGCCGTGGTTCATTCGGCTAAGCTTCCCGAGGGTAATCGCAACGCCTTTTCACCTACTGTTACGCTGGGTTGGCGCTTGAGCGATGAAAACTTCTTCAAGGAGAATGTAGAGTTTATGAACAACCTCAAACTATCGGCTTCTTACGGTGTACTCAATCAAGATATTGACATCAGTGATTACTATATGTACAAGGGCTACTTTAGAACAGATGCCGGTTGGTATCCTTGGAACGATGGTGCTGCTGGAGGTAATGCAGCTGCATCTGCCCGTGGAGACAATATGAATCTGGGGTTCATTCAGCGCAAAGAATTTCGTGTAGGTTTAGAGGCTGCGTTGTTCAACAATGCCATCGTGCTTGATGCCAACTATTTCCATCAAGACACTGAAGGCAAACTGTCACAAGGTAAGAATACAATCTATCCCTCATTTTTTGCTAGTAACAACTTCAATCAGCTTTCTTACACTAACTACGAGAATGACCGCCGTCAGGGTGTCGACCTTAGTCTGCAACTCAACAAGAAGATTGGCCAGGTAGAAGCACAGCTTGGTTTATTGGGCACTATTGCCTGGAGCGAAGCCCTTCGTCGTGATGAAGTATATGAAGATAGCTATCAATATCGTACTGGTCGGGCACTTGATGCATCGTTTGCTTATGTGTGTGAGGGTTTCTTCAAAGACCAAGCTGATATTAACAGTCATGCTCAACAGACTTTCGGCGATGTGAAGCCTGGAGACTTGAAGTATAAAGATATCAATGGGGATAAACAAATTGATTCGAAAGACCAGATCGATTTGGGGAATAGTGGAACTCCTTTTTATTTCGGCTTGAACCTCACATTGAGGTGGAAAGACTTTACCTTTTATCTGGAAGGTACGGGCAATACCGGAGGTATTGGTTATAAGAACAATTCCTACTATTGGGTGAAGGGAAGTAGCAAATATAGTGAAGTTGTGCGTGGCAGATGGACTCCCGAAACTGCAGCTACAGCTACTTATCCACGTCTTACCACTACCGACAATAGTAACAACTTCCGCAACTCTACTTTCTGGATGTATAAGACCAATCGTTTTGACCTTACTAAGATTCAACTCACCTATGATCTGCCCAGACATTTGTTTAGCGGTAAACTGGTAAAAGGATTGAGCGTATATGTTAGCGGTTCTAATCTGCTTACCATTGCTAAAGAGCGTGAATATCTGGAGATGAATATAGGTAATGCTCCGCAGACTCGTTTTGTGAACCTTGGTTTTAAAACAGCCTTCTAACTATTAATGAATACTATCATGACAATGAAAAAGATAAACATATTTTTGGCATCTGCCGCCCTCTGTCTCTGCTGTAGTTGTGAGGACCTTTTCACTCCGGCTCCCGAAAACTATAAGGACACCGAACAGATGAATAGCGATGCGCAGTACGCTCAGCGTATACTGATGAATGCCTATCGTATCATCCCCAAATATTACAACGATACCGACTACGCTACCGATGACGCAGTGACTAATTCAAAAACCAATAGTTATATGAGGATGGCCACCGGTTCGTGGACATCAAGCAATAATCCTGTAGACCTCTGGACTGATGGATTTGCCGCCATACAGAATGTGAACCTTTTCCTTGAAAAAGTGGATGAGGTGCATTGGACCGATGATGAAGAGTCGCGTAAACTCTTTGCTTGCCGCCTCAAAGGCGAGGCTTATGGACTGCGTGCACTGCACACTTACTTCCTGCTGCGCAACCATGCCGGCTTTAGTAATGATGGCGAGCTTCTGGGTATACCTCTTTATGACAGCTATTTGGGCAGTGACGCCAACTTCAACCAGCCTCGTGCTTCTTTCTATGATTGTGTAAAGCACATTTATGATGATCTTGACAAGGCAGAGCAGATGCTTCCCATGGAATACAATGATATCAGCAATGAAAGCGAGATACCCGAGCGATTCAAGTCCTACACTAATCGTAAGGAGACTTACAATCGTGTGATGGGACACTATGGTCGCCAGCTCTTCAATGCACTTATCGCTAAAGGACTGCGTGCACGCGTAGCTCTGTTTGCTGCCAGCCCCGCTTTTGTAGATGCTACCAACGGAGCCACTTGGGGCGAAGCAGCCGACGCTGCCGCTGAGGTGATTGATTATGCCGGTGGAGTGGGAGGCATCGACGCTAAGGGTTTTTATTGGTTTGGCAACACCTCTGAACTTGATAAGTTGGGAGAAGGATTAAACCCTGCTGAAATTATTTGGCGTGAAGGTTTGAGCACCAATAATACAGAAGAGGGCAATCACTTTCCCCCATCGCTCTTTGGTAAGGGCTATATGAACCCCAGTCAGAATCTGATAGATGCTTTCCCTATGGCCGAAGGTGGTTATCCAATTAGCGATATCCGGGGATATTTTGATAAGAGCAAACCCTATGAAGGGCGTGATGCCCGCTTTACACAATACATTATTTATAATGGAAGCAAAGCCGGTGTAACCGATAAGCCCGTGATGACGGGTTCGCAAAGTGGTACCGACGATGGTATCAATGTAAAGGAAACCTCTACCCGCACCGGTTACTATATGAAGAAACGCACTCGTCAGGATGCCAGTAATAATCCCTCGGGAGTTGTGAAAAAGATTCACTACAATCCGCGTATGCGCTATACCGAAATCTATTTGATCTATGCAGAGGCTGCTAATGAGGCTTATGGACCCATTAATACCGGTGGCCATGCATATTCAGCTTACGATGTAATGAAGGCTTTGCGCAGTCGTGCCGGTATCAAAAATGATGTTTACCTCGAAGAGTGTAAGGTGAATCCGGAAAAGATGCAACAGCTCATCCGCAACGAGCGTCGTCTCGAACTCTGCTTCGAAGGCTTCCGTTTCTGGGATTTACGCCGTTGGAAAGCGCCCCTCAACGAAACCGTTCGTGGCTACGACTCCTCTACCGGAGAAGTGTTCGATGTGGAAGGGCGTCTCTACAAAGACTATATGTACTATGGTCCTATACCATATAGTGAAACTTTGAAGTACAGCAACCTTAAGCAAAATAAAGGATGGTAAAGTTGTAAGTAAAAGAATTATTTCAAAAATAACAAAAGCAAATTAATATGAAATTCAATCATTATATATTTGGTATTGTACTCGTAGCCGGTTCATTAGCTGCGTGCGACAATCAGGACATTGAGTTTGATGATTACAAATTCCAGGCGGTGTATTTTGGTAGCCAATACCCTGTGCGTACCTTGCAATTAGGGGATGATGAGTTCATGGATCTTACACTCGATAATCAGCATAAATTCAAGATTATGGCTACCATGGGTGGCACGTATAGTAACAATCGTAATCGTATCATCGACTTTGTAGTTGATGAAGGGCTTTGTACCAATCTCTTCTATGCTGACAATGATGACCCTGTGTTGCCTATGCCTAAAGAATACTATCAGTTGGCTTCTGATCAGATTGTACTTCCGGCAGGCTCTGAACTCGATGGTGTAGAGGTGAAGCTTACAGATGCATATTTTGCCGATGACAAAGCACTCGCACGTAATTATGTTATCCCCTTGCGCATGACCGGTGTGCAGGGTGCCGACTCCATTTTGAGTGGTTTAGCTGGTGTGGATAATCCTGACCTCTGTGTGGCTAGCGATTGGATCAAGGCTCCCCGCAACTATGTTCTCTATTGTGTGCGTTATGTTAATCCTTGGCATGCGGTATATGTGCGGCGTGGTAAAGATAAAATCACTGATGGCACAGGTACTACCACCGAAACTATCCGCCATCAGGAGTATGTAGAGAAAGACGAAGTGGTGAATGTCATCACATCAGCCTACAAGAAGGTGCGTTTGCCGCTCACCATTAAGAAAGACGATGGTACAGATGTAAACTATGAACTCACACTCACCTTCGACGAAAACAATCAGTGTACTGTAAGTGCCGAAGCCGATAACCTCGAAGTGAGCGGTAGTGGTAAGTTTGTAATGGATGGTGAGAAGCAGAGCATAGGTGGCTTGGATCGCAATGCTCTCTACCTTGATTATCAAGTGAAGTTCAAGGAACTCAATCGTACTTATGTTACTACTGATACGCTTGTGGTGCGCGATCGTGGTGTAAAGCCAGAATACTTTAGTGTGAAGCGGGTGAAATAATCTGTTTGTTGAAAAAAATACTAAAATGTTATGAGAAATTACAATATAAAAAGTCTGCTGATAGTGGCATTTCCACTACTTTGGGCAGCTTGTGCTGACCTCGAAGATTATAGCTCTGCTTATGATGTAGAGAAGCCTGGTGATGTATCGAAAACTGATTACCTCAATAGCTTTGGTTTACTTACTGATCACATTGATGTTACTGCCAACCCCAACTTCGTGTTGGCGTTGGCTACCGATTACGCTACACTCTCGGATAATGCTAATTTAGGTAGCATACTTAGTTCCAATTTCCAGGGAGTGAGCATTAACACTGGTTTTGCCCATGCCGAGTGTATGGATGAGAACAATGCTTTAGACTATACTGTTGCTACGAATATTGTGAACTATGCCATGGATAATGGAACATTAGTGCATGCCGGTTCACTTTGTCAACACACGAAACAGAATTATCAGTATCTTAATGCACTAATTGCTGATGTGATTATCCCTGGCAATGAGAGGAGTGGGAAAGTACTTGTTCATGATTTTGAGGATTTAGAGATCGGTACAAGTTTTAAAATGACTGGTGGCGGTGAAGCCATCGTGGCAAATGATCCTGATGGTCAGAGTGGTAAAGTACTACATATAGGAACTACGTCTACGGGTTCTAAAGCTGCGTATTCTATTCCTGTGTTTAACGTTACTTTACCTGAAGGTGTTACTCTTGGTGATTGCATAGCATTCGTTATGGACTTTAAGACGACTAGTACAAATGGTCTTTTTGGCAACGGTATGCGAATGAAAATTAATGACGGACCAGATATTAAATATGGCAATGCGTCTTCGTTTGGTTGTAGTAGTGGTAAATGGAATCGTGGTGGTGTGGCACTCGATTTTGCTACTGCCAATCTTAGTGAAGAGCAGAAGAAACTCACTACATTTACTATTGCTGCCGGAACACATTCCGGTGAGGCTATTGCTGATGTCGATAATATCTATATTACTTGGAAGCAGGTAGAGGAGGGAGAAACCATTATAAAAACTCCTGCCGAGAAAAAAGAAATTCTTTTAAAACAACTTAAAGCCTACATTGCAGGTATGATGGAAGTTGCTGCAACTAAGATTACCCGTTGGGACATCGCCTCTTGCCCTATGAGTGATATTGACGGATGTATGCTCCGTTCAGCCTCTAATGAGGCTAATGCTGCGTCATCCTTCTATTGGCCGGACTATTTAGGTGAAAACTATGTACAAGATATAGTTGCTATGGTTCGTGCGGCTTATGCCGAATATGCTGAAGAAGGTTCTGGTGAACTTCAACTCTTTGTCGATGAGTATGGACTTGAACAGCCCGGAAGTCGCAAATTAGAACGTCTGCTTCAGATGATGACTAAGTGGGAAGCCGATGGCATTACTAAGATTGATGGTATTGGCACCCAGATGCACCTTGAATATTCACTTGATGCCAATCAACAGAAGCGTAATGAAGAGTCAGTGGCTGCTACCCTCACCAAACTGGCTGCTACTGGCAAACTCATCCGTATCAGTGACCTCAATTTCACTGTAGTGCAAGCGAATGGTATTGAAGTCAGCGAAAGTAAAGTGAACTTTGAGCAGCAGATTGCTTTATCGCGTTACTACAACTATGTATTGAATAAATACTTCGAACTGATTCCCGCTGCTCAACGTGCGGGTATCACCCTGCACACTGTGGTAGGTACACTTGGCTTGTGGGATAAAGATTTCAACCGACAGGTTATCTATGGAGGTGTATACAATGGATTGGCCGGAAAGCCAAATTAATTTCAGTAATAATACCAAGAAAAAGATCGTATGAAAAAAAAATATATACTTTGTTTGATGATGTCGCTCGTGACATTGTTCTATACTTCGTGTTCTGATGATGAGGTGGTGCGAATGAGCGACAAGAAAGTTGCTTTCATGCAAGAGGAGATTGCAGTGACTCGTGCCGGGGGAGATGTAATAGCCCTTATGGAGTGGAATCAAACCGCCTGGACACTAGAAGCCGCCAATGAAGGTGGTATTGTGAAAAGCTTCTCTGTGAGCAGTGGAGGTGAAGTAGGTAAGAATGGTTTCGAGCAAATAGTGATTACCTGTAACGAAAATACTACGGGTACTGAACGTAAGCAAATCGTTTACATCACCGCTGCCAATGGTAGTGATCGTACCCAACTTACCCTAATACAAGCAGCCGTAGATAAGAGCTATCAACATTGTTATTATGTAAAGGCCGATGTTGAGACCGAAGGTGATGGCTCTAAAGAGGCTCCTTTCAGGACCATTGGCATGGCAGCCTCGAAAGTGCAGGCCGGGGATACCGTATTGGTTATGGGGGGGATTTATGTAGAAGAGAATATTATTCCTGCCAACTCGGGTACTGAGAAGGCTATGATTGTATTCAAGCCTGCTTCAAAAGATGATGAAGTAATCATTAAGCATTCGGGAATAGAGTTTACTAAAGATGGTACAAAGGTATTCGATATAAACAGTCGTAACTACATTTGGATTGAGGGATTCACCTTTAAAGGCTACCACTATGCAGGCTCGACTATCGAGTTAAGAGATGCCACAGGGTGCGTTATCTACAACAATCGGTTTGAAGATATTGGCAACGACCAGATAGTGAATGTGGGGCAGGCACTCATCAATATATATCGCTCTAGCCTCAACGTGGTGTGCAACAACTATTTCTACGACATTTTTGGTGATGGCGTGGGGATGGGACGCACCTCGAAAAATAACTTGATTTGCGACAATACTTTTGATACCTTCAAAGGTAAAGCACGCGGATGGGCTGGCGAAGGTTCCTCATATACCACCAACATCACTTTAGGTGATGAAATGGAGTATGCCGACAATTTGATAGCTTTCAATACATCTACCAAAGGTAAGCCTTTTGTCTGGTTCGACCGTAATGGTAGCGACAACATTGTGTTGCGTAATGTGGGGCACGATAGCGATGCCTTTGTGTTCAACGAATCACGCTGTGTACGTAATCTTATTCAAGAGAATATCTGTTATAATATCAAGAATGTGGGTTACGAAACTGCTCGCTATGAGACAGGCTATACTGAAGACGCTCGTTGGGTGAACAACGTAGCCTACAAATGTAATTCGGGTTTCTATATATCTAAGGCATGGCGTAATGATTTCCGCAACAATATTGCCGTTCAGTGTAACTACTATAGTATGGAGTTCACTGACTTTGCCCAAGAGTGTGGCCCGCACAAGTTTGAGTATAATATGTTTGGGGTAACTAAAAACAATGGTGACAATTGTACGAAATTAGGCAGTGCTAAGCGCACGGCACAGTATTTCTTTGATAAGGTAGGTGAGGTGTCTGGTCTTTACGGAGATCCGCTCTTTGCCAACCCCGACAATGGTGATTTTACTCTGCTGGATGATAGCCCTGCCAAAGGCAGTGGAACCCTGAATTGCGACCGTGGTGCATTTGCTGTCTATCCGCCCACTGCTGTAGGGCGCAATGAGCAACTCTCTCTGTCCGAAGACATAATGGTAAGTTTCTATACACCCGTATCGCAAGCCAATACAGCCGGGCAACACTTTATTACTTTGCAATTGAGCTATGCCGCTCCTCATGCCATGAGTGTGAAATTGAAAGCTGTGGCAGGTGATGCCCGTCCTAATACTGATTACGATCTTGAGCAGACCGTGAATTTTGAGCCTGGTGAGAGAAGTAAGAGTGTAATCGTTAATATCAAGAAGAGTGATGCTCCTTACGACCAACTTCTTTGCCTGCGCCTTACTGATGCCAACGGTGTACAGGTTGGTGCACGCAGCTTACACGCCATCCGTATTGTGCGACCGTGACACGAGATAAGTGAAACTA
>OAUZ01000229.1_pt1 | contig 16409 bp, 9 predicted proteins | sample 1476341 | NCBI WGS metagenome assembly OAUZ01 (sample SAMEA2580071, study PRJEB22360) | human gut metagenome | biome: human gut; feature: human-associated habitat; material: faeces | place: Denmark | collected 2008/2010 | reverse complement strand
ACCTGAAGAAGTATCCTACCTTGCAACTGTCGAATGCGTTGCAAGGACAGGCTGCCGGACTGATAGCGATCCCTAATGTGGGAGGTATCGGTTATGATAACTCTACTTTCTATGTGCGAGGTCTGCACAACAATGGAACGAGCGAAGCTATCGTGATTATTGATGGTATCAAACGTCCGATTGACGACATCCTGCCCGAAGAAATCGAATCTATACAGATTTTAAAGGATGCCACTGCTAAAATTATGTATGGAGAGCAGGCTACGAATGGAGTGATACTCGTTCGTACTAAACGGGGAAAAGCCAACGAACGCGTGATTCGTGTAGGATTGGAATACGGCATACAACCGGTTACCCGTATGCCGGAATTTCTTGATTCCTACAACTATGCTACGCTGTTCAATGAAGCTTGTGTAAACGATGGTATACAGCCTTTTTATTCGGCAACTGATCTTGAAGGTTATAAGAATTCGAAGGGGGTGAATGATTTGCGTTATCCTAATGTCGATTATTACAAAGAATTTCTACGTGACGCAAGTACATTCCGCAAGGCTACGATCGAATTGAACGGAGGTACAGAGAAAGCGACTTATGCCGTGACAGTAGGCTATACCGGCAGTTCAGGTTTGGAAAAAGTCAGTGATCGTTCGAATTTGAATCGTATCAACGCGCGAGGTAATTTGGATTTGCGCATTACCGACTTTCTGACTGCTTCGGCTGATGTAGCAGGACGGATTGAGAAGAAAGATTGGGGGGCTGTGGATGGAGCCACGCTGTTTAGTGAAATCTCTACCCTTCGTCCCAACGAATATCCTTTCATGATTGCTCCGGAAGATATTAATGGTCGCGATGGAGTCACCACCGACGAATCGTCTTTGATATTCGGAACCAGTGTCCGCAAGACCAACAACCTGTATATGGATATGGCTTATGGAGGTAACACTTCGGAACGTTATGTGAATAGTCAGACCAATTTAGGATTGAAGTTTGACCTGAAATCATTGACTGAAGGTCTGACGGCAAATGCTTATATGACATTTGATAATTATAGTTACTTGCGTCAACAGTTACGTAATGCTTATCCTACTTATTCTATCGAACGCTACCTTGATGACGAAGGGGAGGAAGTGCTTCGATTCACGGAGCGTAAGAAGTTGAATTTGCCAAAAAAGCAATCTATCTCATCCAACGATACATATCGTAACTTTGGATGGCGTGCTAACGTAAACTATGAGCATTCATTCGATTTGCACGATGTATTGGCAGAAGCCGCTTTCCGTTATACTACTGAAGAGAAAACCGGTAATACACAAGATGTGAAAAATGGTACTTTTACCTTTCGTGGTAATTACGCTTACAATAAGCGTTATTTTGTGGAAGGCGTTCTTTCAGCTATGGGGTCGAACCGCTTTAGCGGCAGTAACCGCTACTTCTTTGCTTATGCCATTGGGGGGGCATGGATGATTTCTAAGGAAGACTTCATGAAAGATGTAAAGGCTGTTAACTCGTTAAAGTTGAAGATTAATTACGGACATTTGGGATATGCCGGCAATACGGGGCATTTCCTTTATCGTACCAACTGGAAGAATGGTGATAAATTCGAACACAAACCTAGTACCGGAGGTCCAACTACCGATTTGGTGCGTTATGGCAATCCGGACTTGAAATGGGAATATTCCAACGAATTGAATATAGGCGTAGAGGGAACCTTCTTCAACAACCGCCTCTCGGCTGACGTGAACTATTTCCGTGAAATGCGTAAGAATATCATAGGAAAGAACACCGTTAAATATGCTGCTGTAGTGGGAGACTTTATTCCTGCCGAAAACATCGGTGAAGTAATGAACCAAGGCATAGATGCGCAAGTAAGGTGGCAAGATAAAATAGGTGAGATTCATTACAATGTGGGGGTGAACCTTACTTTTACCAAAAACAAATTGCGTAAGAGCGATGAATTAGATAACATCGAAGACTATCGTAAGAGCGTGGGACGTTCCACCAGTACAATTTTTGGTTTGCAGGCAGAAGGATTGTTTGGTAAAGACGTGCAGTTGGCTGGGCATCCGTTGCAAAGCTATGGTGCCTATCAGGCCGGTGATATCGCTTATGCCGATTTGAATGGTGACAATATGATTAATGATAATGACGTAACCGATTTGGGACAAAGTTTCCCCACTACCACGATGGGTATTGATCTTTCGTTGAATTACAAAGGTTTTGGCCTTTACATACTGGGTACAGCTACGACAGGCGTCACGAATATACTTTCCAGTTCGTACTATTGGAACAACGGACTGGATGGATATTCCGTATTGGCGCTCGACCGTTATCATCCGGTAAACAATCCTACCGGGACCCAGCCCAGACTGACTACCACCTCCGGAGCAAACAACTCCCGCAATTCCTCTTTCTGGTCGGAAAACGGGTCGTTCTTCCGTCTGAAGAATGTGGAGTTGAGCTATACGCTTGCCAATAAAACGGGCAAGTTTATAGGAAAAGATTTCAAATTCTTTGTGAGGGGAACCGATTTGTTTGTACTTTCGGGCATCAAAGACTTAGATCCCGAACGTATGTTGTCCGGCTTGACCAACTATCCGACTTACCGAACCATTACGGGCGGAATATCCATTAACTTCTAAATGAAAGAAATGATGAAAAGATTTAGATACATAATAGTCCTTGCATGGGTTACAGGCATCGTAAGTGCCTGCACCGATCTCGATACCAAGATGAACAATCAATGGTCGGTGGATGATACATGGACCAACGCTGAAAAGGCACAAGGTGTGCTACTCTCGGTTTATCAGGATGTTTTGACCGTCCCTGATGCATGGGATGGCAACTTTCTGGATGCGGCAACAGACAATGCCATGACACGTGTTTACGATTCCAGTGTTTATCGTGCCGGACAGGGCGGCTTTAGCCGCACGAACAATCCCTTGGGAAATTGGAGTGCTTGTTATGATCAACTGCAACGTATTCATACTTTCCTCGACAATGGACTTACGGATGAAATACGCTATAGCATTTCTAGCGACGAAATTGATCAGGCTTACAAAAAACGTTTGCGTGGAGAAGCTATTTTTCTTAGAGCATGGTGCAGTTTCAATCTGTTGAGAATGTATGGTGGAAAGACCGATAACGGACAAGTGTTGGGCTATCCTATCGTAACACATTATATTACTCCGGAAGAAGCGGCGCATCCGGAAAGTTTTTCGCGCGATAGTTATGAAGATTGCGTTAAGCAAATTTGTTACGATTGTGACGAAGCAATGGCGTTACTTCCGTTGACTTATTCCGGAGGGGATGCTATATTGGGCGACCAAGCATTTGGTCGTGCTTCGGGATTATCTGCCGCAGCACTGAAAGTACGAACACTGCTCTATGCGGCCAGCCCTGCTTATCAGCCAGATAACATAGTACGATTGAACGGCATGGGCGATTATACGGTGGTGGACGAAACGGCTTACCAAGCCAAATGGGAACGTGTGGCTAATTATGCCGATGAAGTGTTGGCGATGAGTGGAATGAAAAACTATTCGGCATTAGTTCCGAAAGATCTGTACGATGGAGGGGATGCCCAATCGGCCGAATTCCTTTTTCGCACATTTGTGGGACGTAATCATGGTTTGGAGCAACGGCATTATCCGCCTTTCTATTTTGGGAATGCGCAGACTACGCCTTCGCAGAATTTGGCTGATGCTTTCCCGGCAAAAAATGGATTTCCCATAACCGATTCGCGGTCGTTGTATGACGAAACCGATCCTTATGATTGCCAGCGTGACAACCGCTTCGATGTGAATCTTTACTATCAGGGACGTCAATTTGGAGCCAACAGTTCGTATATCGACGTTACTCCAGGTGGAAAAGATTCCGGTTACATGAACGTAAATGCTACACGTACAGGTTATTACCTGGCAAAGTTTATGAATACGGTTGCCGACTTTTTGAAACCTCTTGAAGAACAGGATTCCCGTCACTATAATCCGATGTTGCGCAAAGCAGAGGTATGGTTCAATTTCGCCGAAGCATCCAATGAAGCTTTCGGACCGAAAGTTGTGGGACCCGGATGCACCAAGTCTGCCTACGACGTGATAAAAACTATTCGGGAGAAGTCAGGTGGAATTACCGATGTGACTTATTTGGACGAGATGGCTGCCTCGAAAGAAACATTCCGTACATTGATACAAAATGAACGTCGAATTGAATTTGCGTTTGAAAATCAACGCTTTTGGGACTTGCGGCGTTGGTTGTTACCTCTCAATGAACCTATTTATGGAATGCAGGTTACTCGTGACGGTTCAGGCGATGAGGCATTCAAGGTGGTGAAGGTAGAAGATCGCCCATTAAACGATGTTCGCTATTATTACATGCCATTACCCTATTTAGAGGTACAGAAAAATCCGAATCTTATCAATAATAAAGGATGGTGATTGTGTTTAACTATAATAAGAAGAAAGTATGAAATCTGCAAAACTTTTACTGTCCGCACTCCTGCTGTTAGTTGGGATTACGGCGTGTTATGACGACTATACCCACGATTACGAAGGAGCTGATATGGGCTTTGCTGTAGCAAAGCCGCTGCGAACTGTGATTAGCGACCGTGATATGAACATTTATGTCGGAGTGGCTATTGGTGGGAAACGTGAAATAGACATGAATGATTGGGCGAAATTTACCATTGACCCCTCCTTGCTTGAAGGAACGGGGAAAACGTTGCTTCCCGCCAACTATTATACACTGGCGGATCCGGAATATTTCCGGGTGCGTAAATCGAACTCTCCGGTAGCCGATGTAGGGATCACTTTTACCAATCTTTTCTATGAGGATTCGCGTTGTTTGACGGATTACTATGCACTTCCTTTTCGAATGACAGAGAATTCAATGAATGCTATACGCGAAGGAGCAGAGACTTGTGTTGCCGTTATTAAATACATCAGTACTTATGCCGGTACTTATTACCGCATGGGAAACGTAACCGAAGTTGATGCTGGAGGAAATCCTGTCGGCGAACCAGTAAGTTATGGTAATACTAAAGATATTATCAAATGTGCTACTGCCACTTTTAAAACAATGGAACCGCGTGTAGTGGTGTGCCCGGGCGTAGGTGATAAGTTGGAGACAGTTGGTAGTTTGACGTTGACGATGGATGCCAATAATAATGTTACAGTGGAAGAAGTGAGCGGTAAAGCTGCAATCACTAATGCATCGGGTACTTATAAGATTGAGGGCGACTACGATTATGTAGCGAAAGTAGGTACGCGTGCACCGCAATTCGATCTGGAATATACGTATGAGAACGGTGGCAAATATTATCATGTGGTGGAGAAATTGGTGTTGCGTCAAGATCCGCTTTATGATTTGCGTGTAGAGACTTGGTAATTATAAAAAAGGAGTAAAAATGAGAAAGATATATCTGAAGGGAGTGGCTTGATTTGAAGCTGCGCTCAGACAAAATAAAGTTTTAATACGATAAAATAGAAACTCATGAATCACTGTTTTCGTTGTTTTAGCATAGTTCTGTTCTTCTTTTTGAGCTGTATGAGCTATCTTTTTGGTCAGGAACAGACGTTATCCACTGTAGATACGGGGTATGAACTTTGGATGAATTATAAACCTCTTCCCGAATCTGGCTTAAAACAATCTGCCATTCGGTATGGTAGTCACATTAGTCTGCCCGGAAGCCGATACGATGAAGTCATAAGAGAAGAACTGGAGCGTGCTTTGAAGGCGTTACTGACAGTTACACCAATATTTGTTCAGGATAATGCGGTGGGAATTCAAATGAGTTTCTGTAAAGATAAAGGGCTGGGAGAGGAAGGATATATCATCCGCAGTGGTAAAAAGAGGATAACACTTCAAGCCTATTCCGATGCAGGATTTCTTTATGGTACGTTCCACTTGATTCGATTGATACAATGTGGATATCCGCTTGAACAGTTAAATATCAAAGAAATTCCTGCATTGGAATTCCGTATGATCAATCATTGGGTAGGTCTGGGTGGAACGGTAGAACGCGGCTATGCTGGAAAAGGATTGTGGGCATGGGACGATTTGCCAAAGAAAATCGAACCTCGATATACCGACTACGCCCGTGCGGAAGCATCCATCGGCATCAACGCCGTGATTCTGAATAATGTTAATGCCGATCCGCGCATCTTAGGACATGACTATTTAGAGAAGGTTGCTGCGTTAGCTGATATCTTCCGCAAGTATCACATCAAGGTGTATCTTGCACCCAACTTTGCTGCTCCCGTAAAACCTTCTACGACCAAAGACGTGGGGAAACAATGGGGAGGTGTCGGAATTGGACATCTGGATACAGCCGATCCTCTCAATCCCGAAGTGCAAAAGTGGTGGATGGATAAGGTCAACGAAATTTACAGTCTGATACCTGACTTTGGAGGTTTCCTTGTAAAAGCCAACTCTGAAGGCATGGCAGGTCCGCAAGATTATCATCGTAGCCATGTGGATGGCGCCAATATGTTAGCCCGTGCACTCAAACCTCATGGAGGCATTGTGCTTTGGCGCACCTTTGTCTACAATCCGGAGATTGATAAAGATAGAATGAAACGTTCTTATAAGGAGTTTCAGCCTTTGGACGGACAGTTCGACGAAAACGTAGTGTTGCAAACCAAAAACGGAACGCTTGACTTTCAGCCTAGCGAACCGGCTCAACCGTTGTTCGGAGCCATGCGCCATACTCCTTTGTTCCCTGAACTCCAGATTACGCAAGAGTACTTGGGGCGTTCTGTTAGCTTGGTGTATCTGTTGCCCATGTGGAGGAAAACTTTCCTCGATTTCGATACATATTGTAACGGAAAGGGAAGTACTGTGTCGAATATTATCGCCGGAAAGACATTCCCGTCGCGTATGCTTGGCATGGCAGGAGTAGGCAATATCGGTCGTTCGCGCAATTGGACTGCTCATCACTTTGCCCAAGCCAACTGGTATGCTTTCGGGCGTCTGGCATGGAATCCGGAAGAATCGACCGAAAGTATTACATCCGATTGGATAAAGTCTACATGGAATTGTGACGAAGCAACGCTGGAAGTCATCCGGCAAATGATGATGCCCACATGGGAGAGCTTTGTTTGTGCTCATGCCCCTTACAGTTTGGGATTTACTGTGAAGCGGGAAGACCATTATACGGCGGGGTTCGAACAGCGTGCAAACAAAGAGTGGCATGTGAGCAAAGAGTCTATCGGCACTGATCGTACCACAAAAGGAACGAACTATGTGTCTCAATATTTTAAATACAACAAGGATATATTCAACAGTTTGTCACAGTGTCCCGAACTTTACTTGCTTTGTTTCCACAACGTGCCGTGGTCGCATAAAATGAAATCCGGGAAGTCATTACGTGAAGAGTTCAAATCTAATTTGAAACGAGGCATTGAGCAGGTTGATGTGAACATCGGGCTATGGAAATCTATCCGGAATAAGATTGACCCGGTTAGATATGAAGAAGTATTGGAGAGCCTATATAAAGAGCAAAGAGATACAAAGGTCTTTTACCAGGCGGCTTTGAATTTCTTTAGTCAATATTGGTAATTGCTCTGTGTATAACTATTGATCGTGGTCAATAGGCTCATCGTGTGTTTGTAACTGGACTATTTGTCATTTTTTGTCCTTTATTGAACAGCTATTTTCGTAGTTTGTCAAATGAATTGTCGAACTTTGGGCGTGAACGATTAAAGAATTTATTATATGAATACAAAAGTTTTAGTTTCAATCTCTGCGATTTCCAGTATGGTTAATGTTATTCCAATGCTGGCACAAACACCCAAACCCAATGTTGTTATCATCATGACCGACCAACAGCGAGCTGATTTGTGTGGTCGCGAAGGTTTTCCGATGGCTGTCACTCCTTTTGCCGATTCGCTGGCATTGAGTAATGTCTGGTTTGATAAGGCGTATACGGTAGCTCCTGCTAGTATGCCTGCGCGTTGTTCCATGTTTACAGGACGTTATCCGACTGCTACGCATGTCCGTACGAACCACAACACTCCCGATATGTATTATAAGAAAGATATGCTCGAAGTGTTTAAAGAACAAGGATATAAGACGGCATTAGTGGGAAAGAACCATGCGCATGTGAAAGGGAAAGATTTTGATTATTGTGAGGAATATTTTCATTGGGGAAAGAATCAGCGTGACACGCAGGAAGATAAGGACTTTGCATTTTTTCTGAATAATAAAGCGAGAGGTCAATATTTGGAAGCCACCCCTTTCCCGGCAGAAGCGCAGAATCCGGTGAAAATGGTTACCAAAGCTTTGGCTTGGGCGGAGCAGCAAAAAGATTCCGCATTCTTTATGTGGGTTTCAATGCCTGAACCGCATAATCCATATCAGATATCAGAGCCTTATTTCTCAATGTTTTCTCCGGAAAAGATACCGGCAACTTTGACTAGCCGGAACGATTTATCTAAAAAAGGAAATAAGTATGAGATTTTGGCGGAATTGGAAGATACAGCCTGCCCGAACCTGGCAAAAGATCTTCCTCGTTTGCGTGGAAATTATTTAGGAATGCTTCGTCTGATTGATGACCAGACCAAACGTCTGATTGAAGGATTCAAAGCAGCCGGGCTTTATGAAAATACCATTTTTGTAATCCTGTCAGACCATGGGGATTATTGTGGGGAGTATGGCTTGATTCGTAAAGGTGCAGGAGTGCCTGAATGTTTGACCCGTATTCCGATGATTTGGGCAGGATATAACATTCATCCGCAAAAATCTCCTATGGATGCACATGTTTCTATTGCTGATGTATTTCCTACTATTTGTACAGCAATCGGTGCAGATATACCTCTTGGAGTGCAAGGACGCAGTTTATGGCCGATGTTGACGGGTAAATCGTACCCCAAGAAAGAATTTTCGAGTGTAATTGTACAACAGGGATTCGGTGGTGAAGATTTCACCCGGGATGAACCGTTGACATTTGCTAAAGAGGGGGCTTTACAACCCAATAAAATAGCTCACTTTGACGAACTGAATACCTGGACACAAAGCGGAACTGAACGTATGGTTCGCAAAGATGACTGGAAACTAGTACTCGACAATTATGGTCGTGGTGAACTGTATAACTTGAAAGCCGATCCTTCCGAGATTAATAATCTTTATAATAAAAAGAAATATGCCTCCAAACAAATGGAATTGCTGGAAGAATTGATGACTTGGGAACTGCGTGTACAAGACCCATTGCCGGTGCCAAGAAATCGTTATCATTTTAAGCGGAATCCATATAACTATCATTTTGAAGATAAAAAGAAATAGAACTGAATAACTAGAACTACTGTATCAATGAGAATCTTTTCGCTATTAATATTATTGGTAGTGGCATCTGCCCTGCAATCACAAGTGGTTGTGAATGAGAATGTAAAACATAGTAAATATACTTTCCCATTAGTCGCATCGAAAATAAAGGCGACCGTGTGTTATGATGCCAATGATTACCCGGTTGTAAAGAAGGTTGCCGAGCTGTTTGTGTCTGATATTGAAAATGTCACAGGACAGAGATTAAAATTGGCAGATGAATGGAAGAAAGGAAGAACAGTGGTGATTGTCGGTACTATTGAAAAGAATCAGGCAATTCGTCAGTTAGCCTCCAATGGGAAAATAGATATATCTCCTTTGGAAGGGGCATGGGAACGTTATCTGATCCAGACAGTTAATCATCCTTTTCCAGGAGTAGATAAAGCGCTGATTGTAGCCGGAAGTGACAGGCGAGGAGCTTCTTACGGTTTGTTTTCTCTTTCGGAAATGGCAGGTGTGTCTCCTTGGTATTGGTGGGCGGATGTCCCTGTGAAGAAACATAAAACACTTTATGTGGATGCTCCCACCACTGTTTCCAAGACCCCTTCCGTGAAATATAGAGGTGTTTTTCTGAATGATGAAGATTGGGGACTGAAACCTTGGGCCGCTAAGACTTTTGAGAAAGAGCGTGGCAATATAGGTCCCCGTACTTATGCCAAAATATGCGAATTGTTGTTACGGTTGAAAGCCAATCATCTGGCTCCTGCCATGCATCCGGTGTCGACCGCATTTTATAAGATACCTGAAAATAAGTTGGTGGCAGATACTTTTGCTATTGTAATGGGGTCCAGTCATTGCGAACCATTATTGTTAAATACAGCTAGTGAATGGAATTCAAAAACGATGGGGCCTTGGGATTATGGTAAAAATAAGGATAAAATTAATGAAGTTCTAGGAAACCGTGTAAAGGAAAACTGTGCTTATGAGAATGTATATACATTGGCTTTGAGAGGATTGCATGATGCGGCAATGGGAGGAGGTGATGTCCCCATGAAAGAAAAGGTCAAAATGCTGGAGAGTGCGTTGAAAGACCAGCGTAATTTGATTGCAGAACATATTGATCGACCGGTTGAAACAATTCCACAGGCATTTACTCCATACAAGGAGGTGTTGGAAATCTATTCGAATGGATTGGAATTGCCGGATGATGTAACCATTATTTGGCCGGATGATAACTTCGGCTACATGAAGCGCTTAAGTGGCCCGCATGAACAGAAGCGCTCCGGGCGTGCAGGTGTTTACTACCATGTCTCTTATCTGGGAGTTCCCCATAGCTATTTGTGGTACAGCACTACTCCCCCGGCTCTGATGTATGAGGAACTCCGAAAGGCTTATGATACGACGGCAGACCGTATCTGGCTGGCTAATTGCGGTGATTTAAAAGGAGCCGAAATGCAAGTGTCTTTATTCCTTGATATGGCTTATGATATAGATAGCTTTAATGCGAATAATGTGGTTACCTATCCCGCCCGTTGGTTGGCAAAGATGTTTGGGGAACAGTATTATAGCGTATTTGAAGATATCACTTCTTCGCATATCAATCTGGCCTTTTCCCGGAAACCGGAATATATGGGTTGGGGATATTGGAATAATTATTGGGGCGGGGGAGAGAAACGTACGGATACGGAGTTCTCTTTTGCCAATTATAATGAAGCAGAAAATCGTCTGAACGAATATAGCCGCATTGGGAAGAAAGCGGAAAATCTTTTGGCATCTTTGGATAAAGACAGTCAGCCGGCTTTTTATCAGTTATTATACTACCCGGTGAAAGGTGCCGAACTGATGAACCACATGACTATAAAAGGACAATATTATCGGCAGTATGTTCGTCAGCAGCGTGCCACCGCTAATTTGATAAAGGAGAAGGTAAAGAATTACCATGATAGTCTGCAAATCATAACTGAAGGGTATAATTCTTTGTTGAACGGGAAATGGAAATATATGATGTCTTTGAAACAGAATTATGAAGGTTCCAGTTCTTACTTTATGCTTCCGTTGATGGAAGAAAGTTATACACCGGTTGGTGCTCCTAAATTAGCTCTTCAGGCAGAAAGTGAAATTTTGGATAAAGGTGGGTTGAGCTATCATAGTTTGCCTGTTTATAACACTTTTTCCCGTAAAAGCCATTGGATCGATGTGTATAATCAAGGAAGTGGAGATTTGAGTTGGACTGCAAAGTCTTCGGACGATTGGATTATAGTGTCTCAAAAAGCTGGGAAAACTCCGACAGAGGACCGAATCAGGGTATCTGTTGATTGGGAGAAAGTTCCGGTTGGAGAGAGTATTAAAGGTGCTGTGGAGTTTAGTTCTAATGATCAAAAAGAATGTGTATTGGTTTCTGTTTTTAATCCGGCGTCTCCTGTGCGTGATGAGATGCAAGGAGTATATATGGAAGAGAATGGGTATGTCTCTATTCCGGCTGCAGGGTTTCATCGTAAGTTTGAGAGTAATGACATAAAAATGAATATTCTTCCCGGGGTTGGGGTTGAAGGGTGTGCTTTGCAATTAGGGAATCCTATATCTCCCTTACAGATGTATCGTGCTGGTGATGTACCTAGAGTGGAATATGATTTTTATACGTTTAATGCCGGGATTTATGATGTGTATACCTATGTTCTACCTACATTCCCTTTGCACGCAGAGCGAGACTATAAATTGCCGGAACATACTAATTCGGACACAAAGTATAGTGTCCGTATAGATGATGGTTCTATTTCTACTCCATCTACTTCTGCTATTGAGTATTCTCAAGTTTGGTATGATAGTGTACTGAAGAATTGTAGAGTGAATAAATCTACTTTGTATGTGAAGAAGCCGGGCAAACACACCCTACAGATACGTTGTGGTGATCCCGGGGTCGTCATTCAAAAAATAGTCATCGACATGGGAGGATTAAAACGTTCATACCTTGGACCTGAAAGTACAAAATGTAATTAGTCTAATTGATTGGAGAACCAGATGGCTTTGCCATGGGTTCTCCTTCTTTTTGTGGTATTCCCAGTATAGGCATCCCATCTTTGTCCCACTCTATTTTTTGTAAGCGGGGAGTACGTGAGTCCATTGCACCTGGAGCGTCATTCGGTATCTGACGGGCATGATAAAGCATATAACATTCCTTTCCATCCGGTGAAGAGACGAAAGAACTGCCGCCAGGGCCAAAAACTTCATTCTCCGGTTCCTGCTGAAATACGGGTGTCGGATGTTTCTTCCAAGAAGCAGGGTCCAACAGGTTGGCATTGGCGTCTGCTGTTAGCAATCCTACACAATAATAGGGAGTCCAGCTACCACTGGCGGAATAAAAAATGCATACTTTGTCTTTATTCTTCGGCTGGAAGAAATGAGGTGCTTCGTTCACATGGATCGGATAGGCTGTTTTGCTGCCATCGGGATTAACCCATTGACACTCCCATTCATATTCAGGTTTGGAAATCAGGACTCTGTCAGAAGAAAGAGTCCACGGATTTTCCATCGAAGCGATGTAAATACATTGTGTCTCGCTGTCAATTCTTCGTTTTTGCCATCCGCACCAAATCATGTAACGCTGTCCGTTGTGTTCGAAAGTACTCGCATGAATTGCCCAGTTGTTATCTTTGTCGGTCGGTATGCGCCCTTTCATAACAAACTTACCCTCTGTAGGAATATCAGCCTCGTTTTCAATTACATAAATCTGGTGATTATCCATATTACCATCGTCTGCTGCGAAGTAAATATACCATTTGTTGTTGATGCGATGCATTTCGGGGGCCCATAAGTGATGGGAATTGCTTGGATCGGTTGGTATCCATACCGGCTTTCTAAGACTGTCATTCAAATTTGTAATATCACTGGTCTCCCAGAGCATGATTCTGCTTTCAGAGCCTTGCGTATAATAATATTTCCCTTTATAAAAAACAGCCCATGGCTCTGCTCCTCTTTCACGTAGCGGATTTGTATAAGTAGCTCCTGTTATGGCTTCCTTTTCCGGCTCTGTTTTCTTCTTGGGTTGACAGGATGCACAAATAATGACTAAAAGTACGGCTAGTAATAACAATCTGCTTTTCATGGTATTTTTCATTTAATAATGACACTGCAAAGAAAGCACAAAATCCTGATAAATCATCTTTTTTTTGCAGATTGGTTAGTATTTATCCTTAATTGGTTTGTATTTATTGAATTTCTAGTTGTTTTTTCTCATCTTTGTGGCACGAACTTTAAAATTGATATTGTATGAAACTGAAGCACCTTATTCTTCTTAGTGTTATTTGCTGTTCCCAGTCTGTATTTGGACAAAAAGCCAATCAACAACCGAAGACGAGTGGCAATCCTGTATTTCCGGGATGGTATGCCGATCCGGAAGGAATTGTATTTGGGGATGAATACTGGATTTATCCTACGTATTCGGCGCCTTATGACGAACAGACTTTCATGGATGCCTTCTCATCTAAAGACCTGGTGAACTGGACAAAGCACCCGAAGAGAATATTAGTTGGTTTAAACGTGCTTTGTGGGCACCTGCCGTGATTCATGCGAATGATAAATATTATATATTCTTCGGTGCGAATGATATTCAAAGCAATAATGAACTGGGCGGTATTGGTGTAGCTGTGGCTGACAATCCTGCCGGACCATTTAAAGATGCATTAGGCAAACCTCTGATTGATAAATTTGTAAATGGTGCGCAACCGATCGATCAGTTTGTTTACAAAGATGATGACGGACAATATTATATGTATTATGGTGGCTGGGGACATTGTAATATGGTGAAACTGGCCCCGGACTTGTTGAGTATCGTACCGTTTGAAGATGGTACCCTTTATAAGGAAGTAACCCCCGAAAAATATGTAGAGGGACCTTTTATGTTGAAACGTAACGGAAAATACTATTTTATGTGGTCGGAAGGCGGTTGGACCGGACCGGATTATTGTGTTGCTTATGCCATTGCCGACTCACCGTTCGGACCCTTCAAAAGAGAAGCAAAAATATTACAGAGAGATCCCAATATTGGAACAGGTGCCGGTCATCATTCAGTTGTAAAAGGGCCGGGAGAGGATGAATGGTACATCATTTATCATCGCCATCCATTGGGTGAAACGGATGGAAACGCTCGTGTGACCTGCGTTGACCGTATGTACTTTGATAAAGATGGAAAAATAAAACCCATAAAGATGACTTTTGAGGGAGTAAAGGCAAGCCCATTGAAGTAAAATCTGAAAAGTTCAGCCCATCCGTAATTAATATTTTAATAAAGATGGGCTTTTTTTGATTTATTGTTTTATTTTTGTCCTTGTAAATCAAACATACTTATTACAATGAAACCAGATATACACACTCTTTCCGACTCCCTTTTGTGGAAAAGGTTTCTCGAGGGAGATTCGAGTGCGTATACCCAAATCTATAATCGAACGGTGCAAGATCTGTTTCGATTCGGACTATTATATACTTCAGACAAAGAATTAATTAAAGATTGCATACATGATGTGTTTGTGAAAATCCACATGAATCGTGCAAAGTTAGCCCCAACAGATAATATTGCAGCTTATTTGACGGTAGCGTTGAAAAACACTCTTTTTAATGCGCTAAAAAAAACAACAGATTCTCTTTCGTTTGATGAAATAGGTGAGAGAGAAGAGACGGTTGACGAATCCCCCTCCACTCCGGAAACTATATATATTAATAATGAACAGGAAAAACAAGTTCAGGCAACCGTACATACTATGATGTCTGTATTGACGGACAGACAGCGTGAAATTATTTATTATCGATATATCAAAGAGATGAGTATCGATGAAATAAGTAAGGTGACAGACATGAATAATCAATCTGTTTCTAATTCTATTCAACGGGCTTTGGGACGTATCCGGGACTTATTTAAGAGAAAATAAGAGAGAATAATCAACCTATTTTTCCTGCCTATCAAAAAAAAGTGGAAAAAACTTCGGAAAAGGTGAGTATAAAATGAAAGTACAACTGTTATTCATACGTAAAGACAATGAAAATGATGAACTCTGAACAAAAACATACAGATTTTTCCCTATATACTTTTGAAGAATTCCTTCAGAATGATTTCTTTATTTCTTCCATGAAGCATCCTACGGAAGAAACACAGAAGTTTTGGGATGAATTTGAATGGTTGAATCCTTCTAATATAGATGAATATATAGCAGCAAAAAGATATTTGGAGGTTTTTTCAAAAGAGAAAGAAGAAGTACTCTCAAATGAGGAAACGGATGATTTATGGACTCGTATACAGGCAACCAATATAAATAAGGAGAAGGCGAAACGTAAGAACTATTTCTTAATAGGATTGAGCTCGGCGGCCAGTGTTGCTATTCTTGTGGGATGTTTCTTCTTATTAAAGAGTTATTCTTCGGTGCTGGATCCGGATATTGCCACTTTTGCAGTGAATACCAAAGCTGATTTGCCTCTGACGGAAGAAACACTGTTGATTTTGGCGGAAGATAACGTAGTGAGCCTGAAAGAAAAAGAAACGGAGATTACGTATGATTCCGTAGAAATCAAAACAAATCAGGAAAGTATACAAAAGGAAAAATCGGCAGCTTACAATCAATTGGTCATTCCGCGTGGAAAGCGATCGGTATTGACGTTTGCCGATGGATCTAAAGTCTGGGTGAATGCCGGCACGAGAGTGATTTATCCGGTAGAGTTTGAAAAAGATAAACGTGAAATCTATGTGGACGGAGAAATCTACATAGAAGTAGCCAGAGATGAAAATCGTCCTTTCTATGTGCGGACCAAAGATATGAATGTCAGGGTGCTTGGTACTAAATTTAATGTAACGGCGTATGAGTCGGAAGCAATTAGAAGTGTAGTGCTGGCGCAAGGATGTGTTCAGGTAGAGACAGCCCGGACTCCGAAAGCGATTTTGGCTCCTAATCAGATGTTCAGTTCTGCCGATGGAAAGGAAAATATATCACAAGTAGATGTAGAACAGGCTATATCGTGGATAAATGGACTATATTGTTTCCAAAGTGCCGATTTGGGAATAGTCTTGCAACGCCTGTCTACCTATTATGGTGTGAATGTAGAATTTGACCCAGCGCTAAGTAAAATAAAATGTTCCGGAAAAATCGATTTGAAAGACAGCTTTGAAACAG
>OAUZ01000224.1_pt1 | contig 16675 bp, 10 predicted proteins | sample 1476341 | NCBI WGS metagenome assembly OAUZ01 (sample SAMEA2580071, study PRJEB22360) | human gut metagenome | biome: human gut; feature: human-associated habitat; material: faeces | place: Denmark | collected 2008/2010 | reverse complement strand
ACCATTTCTATGTTTACTTAAAAGGAATGTTGCATGACACCCGGGTCTCAATACGTCTGACACCCGGGTCTCATGCTACTCAACACCCGGGTGTCAGGTATGCTGAGACCCGGGTGTCGTACAACTTGTCTCTGCATAGAAAAAAGAAGAAGTCTGCAACCAATTTTTTTCTCATTGCCTCTATCATTAAATTAAATAAGCCTACCTTTACACCTTCAAAACATAGCAAATGGAAAGTAAACACAAACTATCCATCAACCAATGGGCACTGGAGGACCGCCCACGGGAGAAAATGATGGAAAAGGGAGCAGCAGCATTGAGCGATGCCGAACTACTCGCTATATTAATCGGCTCCGGAAATACGGAAGAAAGCGCTGTTGAACTGATGCGACGCCTGCTCCTGTCTTGTGATAACAATCTCAATTCTCTAGCGAAATGGGAAGTCTGCGATTATTCCCGTTTTAAAGGTATGGGACCGGCGAAGAGTATTACAGTGATGGCAGCATTGGAACTTGGAAAGCGTCGGAAACTGCAAAACACAAAAGAAAGGCCTCAAATCACCTGTTCAAAAGATATTTATGATATCTTTCAACCTTTGATGTGCGACCTCGAACAAGAAGAATTCTGGGTTCTTTTATTGAATCAGGCAACGAAACTGATTGATAAGGTGCGTATCAGTACCGGTGGAATAGATGGAACATACACCGATGTACGCACCATCCTTCGGGAAGCATTGCTGCAAAGAGCCACCCAAATAGCTGTGGTCCATAATCATCCTTCAGGGAATATCCGTCCTAGTCAGCCTGACAAAACACTGACAGAACATATTCGTAAAGCGGCAGATACAATGAATATCCACCTGATAGATCATGTCGTCGTTTGCGAAGACGGGTTCTTTAGCTTTGCGGATGAAGGATTGCTTTAATTTTCTCTACATCTTTATTCCCTTTTGCAACAATTTACCATCTGGGTACGTTTTTCATATTAGTGAAGATGGAGAATAGATGTAATATTCTTTAGGTACACGATGCTCATTCCGTACCTAATTTTTTATGTTTCATTTTTTATCTCTATCTTTGCGATACATAACAAAATGAGAAGACGTATGGAAAAGATTGAAATAGAAGAAAAGATTGTAGCCATGCTAAAAACGGTGTACGATCCGGAAATTCCGGTGAATGTATACGATCTTGGACTGATTTATAAGATAGATGTCTCCGATACTGGAGAAGTGGTACTTGATATGACATTGACAGCCCCTAACTGTCCGGCTGCTGATTTTATCATGGAAGATATTCGTCAGAAAGTGGAATCGGTGGAGGGTGTGACTGCGGCTACCATTAATTTGGTGTTTGAACCGGAATGGGACAAAGATATGATGAGTGAGGAGGCGAAACTCGAACTCGGTTTTCTCTAGTTACGAGTGATAACCTCATAATCAATCTCTTATAACTAACAACTCAAAACTCATGAAGAACGTTTATTTCCTTTCCGATGCGCATCTTGGGTCCCGTGCTATTGAGCATGGACGCACGCAGGAACGGCGTTTGGTGAACTTCCTTGATAGTATAAAGCACAAGGCTTCTGCTGTTTATCTGTTGGGAGATATGTTTGATTTCTGGTATGAATTCCGGCTGGTCGTCCCCAAAGGATATACCCGTTTCTTGGGAAAAATCTCCGAACTGACGGATATGGGAGTGGAAGTGCATTTCTTTATTGGCAACCATGATATATGGTGTGGGGATTATCTCACCAAAGAATGTGGTGTCATTATGCACCGTGAACCGCTGACTACCGAAATATACGGAAAAGAGTTCTATCTTGCTCATGGTGACGGGCTGGGCGACCCGGACAAGAAGTTCAAACTGCTTCGTTCCATGTTTCACAGCAAAACATTACAAACATTGTTTTCCGCTATTCATCCCCGATGGAGCGTGGAACTTGGTTTATCATGGGCGAAACGCAGCAGGCAGAAACGGACTGACGGAAAGGAACCGGATTATATGGGGGAAAATCAGGAGCATCTGGTACTATATACAAAAGAGTATTTGAAAAGTCATCCCAATATAAACTTCTTTATTTACGGACATCGCCACATTGAACTTGATTTGATGCTAAGTGTCACTTCACGTGTGCTGATACTTGGAGACTGGATTAATTTCTTTTCTTATGCCGTATTCGACGGCGAGAACCTTTTTCTTGAAGAATATATAGAAGGAGAGACGCAGGTTTGAGGCGGATAGTTTCATCCCCGTTTGAAACAAAATGTTCCAACCCGGTTTGAAACAAAAAGTTTCCCGGTGTGAAACGAATGGTTTCTCGGTGTGAAACACTTCGTTTCTCGGTGAGAAACAAACAGTTTCAAGGCATGAAACAACTAGCTCGCTTAAAAGGATTGAAAAAGAGCTCATGCTTGAAGAGAAAAATCTCTACCGATAAGAAATAATTAAAGCAATAAATCCCTGCTCCAACATTGTGGAACAGGGATTTATTACATTATTATGGGTTGTTTTCTATGATAACTCTGATTACAACCGTTCAATCAATTGTTTACTGGAAAGTTGGTGTATAACTTGAAGCTATTAGCAGGTATAACAACAGGCTGTTCAGAACTGTTAGTCACATTCAATGTTTCACCATTCAATTCATACCAATCTCCCGTGTTACCAAAGTACACACCTGTATTAATCTGTTCATTCTTGAAATTGCCTACTACAACCAGTTTCTTTGTAGTGGATTCCAATCTTAGATAACGACCTTTGTCCCAATCGGAAACACCTACTTTCCAGTCTTTGAATGCGTTGTCGCTGAATAAGTCCGGATTATCATTGCGTAATTTCAGCAAAGTGCTATAAGTGTCGTATAATCCTTTCCGATATTGGTCAGTAAGATAATCCCATTTCACAGGCTTGGCATCAGTATTCTTTTCAGTTCCCATTGTTCCATCGTACTTATACATTATGGAATAATCATATCCTAGTTCGCCAAACTGCCAAATCATTTTCGGTCCTGGAACGGTCAGGAAGAAGGCTGCATTTGTTCCCAGTTGTTTCATGCGGATATCAAGACCTGCATTTTGAAGATTGCCAAAAGCAGTTTGCTTGTATGCAACTCTTTCTTCATCATGGCTTTCCATGAAATTAACCCATCCTTCGGCAGGCATTCCGCTATTTCGCATGTATGAAAAATCAGAATTGCTTGATTCTCCCATTCCGGATTGGCAATAGCTTTCATTCATATTATGCCATAGTTTCATCCCTGCTTTAGCCAATTCTGACTCTTCATCCAAATTGCAGAAGTGTTCGAGAATCATCACTGCATTAGGATTGGTCGTATTCACTGTTTTATAGTAATCTTTCAAGATAACAATACGGGAGTCATCTTTGTTGCTTGCCGTTGATTCATTGCTCTTGTTTTGAGTAAATCCTTTGGTTAAGTCAAAACGGAAACCGTCAAACTTATACTCTTCCAACAAGAACTTCAAGTTACGTTTTACAAATTCACGTACAAGCGGCGATTCGTGATTGAAGTCATGGAATACGCTGAATGGATGCGGAGCATCGACATTGAACCACGGATTATTCTTGGCTGTCTTGCTTTCTTTCGAATTCCAATAAAGTTTAGCAAATGGATGACTGCCAGTAGCATGGTTGTAGACTACATCCAGTAATACTGCGATGCCTTGTTTATGACATTCATCAATGAATTGCTTATATTCTTCTTTCGTTCCATATGCTTTGTCCATTGCAAAATAATAACATGGATTGTATCCCCAGCTATTATTCCCGTCGAATTCTTGTATAGGCATCAGTTCAATCGCATTCACTCCCAGACTCTTGATGTAGTTCAAATGTTTAGTAGCCTCTTTGATTGTACCTGTAGCAAGTTCGGAACCCGTTTGTGTGAAGTCACGGAATAGTAACTCATAGATTACCATATTGTCAGGATTATCAATCTTGAAGTCGGATACTTGCCAATTGTAGGATGCCGGTTTTGTTTGGAATACGGAGACAATGCCTGTTGTCTTTCCATTCGGATACTGTATGGCACTAGCCGGATAAACTCCTTGTTCTACAAGATATTTATCGTTCGAGCCATCCAGCACTTTTTCACAATAGGGGTCGCCAATACGAACATTGCCGTCTTTTTCACTACCCATGTAATATTGGAAACCATACTCTTTGGCGGGGTCGATGCCTGTAACGGTGTACCACCAGAAGTGTTTGTCGTTATCACGCTTCATCTGATATTCAGTACTAAGTTCCCAATCATTGAAGTCGCCAATGAGACAAGCATAATCCTTGTAATTGTTATCCGTATCCAAATCGTATAGTGCGAAAGTCACAGACGTTCCGTCAGCCGATGGATGGATACCCGCTTCTTCTACTGGGCAGGCAGCTATCTCTACCGGAGCCGGTGTGAAAGTCTTGTCTCCTGTTACTGTGATAAAAAAGTCGCTGGTTTTCTTTTCGTCAGTCAACGCTTCATCATTGCGGAAGAGGATGCAGACATTTTGAATGTTTGCTGCATTTTCCGCGCCAAACCATTCGCGTACTGTCGGGGCAAGTGTAAAGCACCAAATATTATCCGCCACTTTCTCTGCCTTGTATTTATCTTCATTTACACCCCATTCCGTAGGAACATACATCCAGTCATTGATACCGATGTGAACATATACATCACCTTCATAGCCGTACAAGTCGTCACCGGCTGCTGCTTTATACCAGATTTTACCTTGCTTGTCGCCCTTGAATTTAGTGGGGTAATTATTGATTCCTTCTACCAATTCTTCGATAGACGGCTCGTGATCCAGTTCGGGGATTTCCGGACCGGTGATTAACATCTCATGGTTTTCGTCGGAACATGCTACTATCGTGAATAGACAGAGCAGCATCCAGAATATATGTTTTATATCTTTTTTCATAATGTATTTTCCATTTATTATTCTTTAATGAGGACTAGTCTACCGTTCAGATAGAATTTGATGGTATAGTTACCGGTTGCGTCCATTGAAATATTATCTCCAGTAAAAGGACTGGGTGTATCTAATGTTCCCCCGAAACTAACACCGGAATCCCAACTGGAATTGACGCGGAGTTTAAATTCACCCACAGTCATTTCAGTCTTTGCAGTCCAGCATTTTTCTGTTGCATCATAAGTTAATTCTTTGCCGTTTTCCCATCCTCCTGTGGCTGTACCTATAATATCCATAGATGTTATTTCTGTTGCAGAGGCATACTTGTCGTCCAAATTGACTACAATGTAATAAATACCCTGTGGTAAAGATAAGTTTCCACCATCATTTGTCATACCTTCTTTCGAGGTAAAATAGTCATATCCATAATCAAGTCCGCCATTCGAACCATCCGGCCAATAGGGCTGTGCGGTAAACTTAAAGCCACCGTTCAATTCCGACATTCCCCAATAAGCATTGTTTCCTTCTGGCTTATATAAAGTCGGTGCTTGTGAAGGCTTCCATTCCTGATGATTTCCTGGTATCCATAAATGAGGTGCATCCATTGTTTTCTCAATCTTGTAAGTGCCTTCCATCATGTTGATGGAGATTCTAACTGATTTATAATCGCCACCGGATATTTTGATAGGATTTGCTGTTTCTGATAAAATGAGATTGCCTTCTGGAGCATCGTTGTCTGCATCAACCGCGCCAAGTGATTTGCCTGAGTTGGATTTAATCAGGAAATAGGCATCTTTTGCACCGGTGTTATCTGTAACCAGAGCAGGAACTGTTGTTGTAAAGACTGAATTGGTATAAGGATCACCACTTGTATTAACAAATGCTACATTCTGTTCCCAAGTCAGAGAGCCATTAATATAATAAGCGCTTTCAATAACCGGTGCTTCCGGAGTAACTTTCAACTCATAGCTTTCAGCCGGTGCCGCATATACTGTCTTTCCGACAGCCACGTATGACGTTAATACAGCATTCATGGTACGTTCTACCGGACGGATACCATATATTTGCGCCACTGCATTCTGCAAATCTTCCGTTGCTACGTATCCTTTGTCGTCTACAATTAAAGTCACTTTATTATCTAACTTCATTTTATAGGATAAAGTGGCTTCTTCTTCAACGGCAGGAGCTGTAAATACGGCAACCGCTACGGATTCTTCCTCGACATTTCCAATATTAATCGGGGCTACACCTGTAGCTGTAAAAGTTATTTTGCCGGCAGCTTCTTCCTGTCCGTAAGACTGTGGGGAAGCTACCCCTTCATTAAAATCTTCGTTGCAGGCTGTTAGTGATAATTTTTTCATATCTATCTGCATTTAAGATTAATCTATTTTGCTTTGAAGTAATAGCACTCGTCCAGTTCGTTGAACAGTACAGTATAATCACCCGGTTTGCAACTGATGGTAGCTCCATCAACAAATGAGCCAAACGGGAATACCTCTCCACCCCAAGTCTTGTCGCCGGAAGTAAATTTGGCTTTGCAGCTTGCCGCGATTGTTATGTCGGCATACCATACATGTGAATGCTCCATGGTAACTTTGGTCATGTTTACAGATTCCGAACCATAAATCAATGTGACGGCATCATATTCTGTCGGTTGAGTTTCAAAAGTAGTAGCTTTCATTGTCAGTTTATTTTCAAGCGTATTGAGATGAAGCGTGTACCAGCCGGCCGCATTCACTTTAATATTTTGAGAGTTCTTGTCATTTACCAAATTGGTGAATCCTTCGCTGTCAGCATTTCCCCATTGGTCGTCCCATGCACCGGGAGTAGCCACTACCTTAAATCCTTTATCTGCTGGGATATATCCTGTGTAGGTAAATTCTCCTTTACCAGTATTGGCATCATACGCATATCCTTTTACCAGTGACATCGGGAAATAAGCGGTACCTGCTGCCATTGTCGGATTTCCCCAGGGAACTTCACCGATGAAATCGCCCAGTAAATAATAAGTGGCAGGAACGGCATCAGATATATCCATATAATAAGGTATAACTTTCAATTCAATCGAATTGGAATGTATAGGATACCCTTTATCTCCGATATGTGCGTACAAACGTACAAATACACTCATCGGTTCGCCGTCATAATCATTCTCCGATGTCCAGCCGGCAAGTTTTACGATTGCCTTATTCAATTCCTGTGTGTTGGCATCCACTTTGGCTGATGTAGATATGGAAGGTAGTGTCAGATAAGAGGCGTCTGCCGTTTCCGTTTCATCAGTCCATTTGTCTGTTAAATCCGCTTGCACGGTGTAAGTCACTACGGCAGGATAGCCATAGTCCGGTTGCGTACAAGTCAACTCGATATTCTTGGATTGATTTAGGTCATAGACGTTGTACGTTGCATTGGCAGGGGTGTTCAATACAAAAGTAGTAGGTTCCTGTATGGTAGGATTTGAGTCCCTGTCATCCTCGCAGGCGGTCAGCAGGGCTGTCGCTACTAGTATGGACGTCAATATATTTATTTTTTTCATATTACTCTGTTTATTTAAAAGTATAACTTCGGTCTGATTTAATACTCGGGATTCTGATTCAGATTTGTATTCGCATTGATATCATTGGCAGGAATAGGATAAATGTTGCGGAACTCTTTTATTTCAGTACCTTGTTTTTCTCCACCTTTCCAATCCCAGTTATAGTCGGTGTGTCCGCCGAAATCGCCGAAACGAATCAAGTCAATGCGGCGGCGACCTTCAAACCAGAACTCACGTGCCCATTCGTCACGGATGTCCGTCAATGTATATGAATCAGATTCGGCGGCGTTCGCACGCTTACGGATTTCATGCATAGCGTCTATGGTCTCCTGAGTAGAAACACCATTGTTGGCACGGATGCTGGCTTCTGCTACAATCAGATAAGCTTCTGCCATACGAAGAAGAGGTATATCCATATCAGGATTATCCGTATCGCTTGTCAGTCCGTTGTCTGCACGGATGTTCGAGAATTTGGCACATGCGAATCCGTCCGTAAAGCTCATATTGTCTCCTGTCGACGTACTTCTCTGCACTCCGCACATCAAGGCACGGTCATCTTTTGCTGCCACTACCATCTGGTCTTCCAATACGGAAGGAGCATCATTTACGTTCGGGAAGAATTTGGCTACCATTGCCTGACGACAATGCGGGCCGCCCCATCCTTGCTTACTTCCCCAGGGATTCATGCCTGTGTCACTTTTGTGCGTACCTGCAATCAAGAACAGCGAACCACCCCAACTCTTGGTTCTCACACCATCCTGCAAAATGGGAAGTATCACTTCCTGTCTTGCCTTGTTGACATTGCTGCCATCATTATCTGCCATGAACAGGTGTTTGTAGACAGGAGCCAGCTTATAGCCGGAGCCAATCACCTTCTGGGCATATTCCTTGGCTTTTCCCCATTGAGGCGTGCCGGTATAGACTTCTGCGTTGAGATACATACGTGCCAGCAATAACCAGGCGGCAACACGGTCTACACGGCCGTAAGTCGTTTGAAGCGGCTGTGCCAGTGTGGCGGTGGCGTCGTCGCCGATTTCTTTCAACTCTTCTTCAATCTTCGCGAAAAGATCTGCACGCTGTATTTGTTGAGGCTTCTCTGTCGATACTTTGTCGCAATATGGCGGATTGCCGAACATATCCATCAGGTAATAGTTATTCAAAGCACGGATAAAACGTACTTCTGCACGTTGGCGTGTCGTTTCATCATCTGTCAGTCCTTCCGTTTGTTCTAGGAAGTAGTTGCACAAAGTGATGTCGAATGTCAGACGGTAATAGAGTCCTGTTACGATTTCATTGGAAGAACTCCAACTGCAATCGGCAATAGTAGCGACACCGGCATCGTTCCACGAATTGACAATCGCTTCATCTGTCATCAATTGGTTGGCACACCAAGTCATACGGTAGAAAGAGGAAGTACCTTCGTCGATGTCGTCCAAGTCACCGCTTCCGTCGGGGCCTTTCTGACCTGTCAGTCCGAGGGTTCCATATATCTTGTTAAAAACGCTCGCCTGGTCGAATGTCATCACTATATTCGGGTCGATAGGAGTCGCATCCAGGTCACCGATACATGAAGTCACGCTGACTGCCAGCCGATAGGATTGATTTTATATATCTGAATTTCATAATTGGTATTTTTAGTAGGTTTAGAAATTAAGGCTCAAACCGATTAATGTGGTCAGAGGACGCGGATAAATATTGTTATCCAATCCCTTTTCTACTTCAGGGTCAAGTCCTTTGTATTTGGTGATAGTGAATACGTTCTGTACGGCTGCATATACGCGTCCGCCAATCGGAGCGCCGAACAGCTTTTTGAACGAGTATCCCAAAGTGATGTTGTCACATTTCATGAAGGAAGCATTCTGTACGAAGTAATCGGATAATAAGGTGTTGTCTTTCAGGTTCTGGATATTATTTGCCACTCCCATCAACGGACGGTTGTTGAGTGCGCCGAATGAATAGACAGAGGTTGGGTTGCAGTCGGAACCACCTGCTTCGACAGAGTTATACACATAGTTGTTCAGGCTGGCGCGCAGTGAGAAACTGAAATCCCATGACTTGTATGAAAGACGGGAAGTAAGTCCCATAAGTACGTCGGCTGTTGGCTTTTTGTAGAAGTAGCGGTCGTCACCGTTAATCGTTCCGTCTCCGTTGCGGTCTACAAATTCGTTCTCGATAGGCTTTCCATTCTCGTCATACACTTGCTGGTAAACATAGAAGGAAGAAGCCGGATGCCCTACGGCATGCGCCATTGCTTTCATATCACGTCCGCCACCGATATTGTCTCCGGCAGCAACATAATAATTTTCGCTATCTCCGGTAGTTAATTTGGTGATTTCGTTTTTGTTGTAAGTGATATTGAAGCCAAGGTCCCATGTCCAGTCGGTAGTTACAACCGGTTTTGAATTAATAGAGAATTCGATACCTGAATTTTCTAATGAACCGACGTTGGACAATACCTTGTTTTTGAAGTTCGTTCCGGCAGAAACGAATACGCTGTTCAGCAAATCGGTGGTCTTGCGATAGTAATAATCCACAGCACCGTTGATGCGGTTGTTCAGGAATCCGAAGTCCAAACCTACATTATAAGTGGTCGTCTTTTCCCATTTCAAGTCCGGGTTGTATGCATTCGGGCGGTAAGTGGTTCCTTCTCCCAGGATAGGATAGTAAGCCCCGTCTTTGTTTGTCTCATAAACAGCCAGATACGGATAGTCGCCCGAATTGATATTCTGCTGACCGGTAATACCATAGCCAAGACGAAGTTTTAAATCAGAAAGTACATCAACGTCTTTCAGGAAAGCTTCTTCTTTCAACTTCCATCCCAAGGCAAAAGACGGGAACAATCCCCAACGGTTGTTTTTGTGGAAACGGGAAGAACCATCCTGGCGTACGGTTGCCGTAAACAGGTAACGGTCCAACAGTGTGTAATTGACACGACCGAAGAAAGATACAAGATAACTTTCCGTAGCCGAACCACTTGAGGTATTGTTGTAACGCTGACCTCTGTTCTCTACCACGTTGTTCGACAGCGGATAGAGTCCCCAATATTCCTGGTCGGACGTATCATGGAAGTGCTGCCATTCATAGCCTGCCATTACATCGAAACGATGTTTGTCGGTAAAATCTTTGCTGTATTGCAGGTAAGCATTCAAAGAGAGGTTGTACTTGTCTTTCTGTTCCCAGCCATAGCTGCCATAATAGTTGTTGGTCGAAGAATAGGGAGAGACATCCGTATATTGCTTACCCGTAGAGAGGTCCATACCACCGTTCACGTGTGCGTGCAAGTCCGGCAAGAAATGAAACTTATAATCCAGTTCCAGATTACCGATTAAAGATTTGGAGATGGCACGGTCGTCCTTTTCTTCCAACAAGGCAACCGGATTACCCGGAGCATTGCTGTTGAAAGTACGTTTCCATGTGTCGTCATTCAAAGAAGAAGCGTCCGTATTCCATTGGAAATATCCGTCGAAATAATATTGATGGTAAGGATCGTCGGAGCGGACGGACTGTGTAGGGTCAAAGCTGACCGCAGAACCTACCGCACTACCGTCAGCGTAGCGGTTCTTGGCAATCATACCTTTCAGGTTGGCATTTACTTTCAGATGGTCTTCAAAGAAAGAAGGAGCCAAGCTGACAGAAGCCGTATAACGTTCGAACTTGGATGTTTTCACAATACCGTTCTGGTTGGTATAACCGAACGATACACGGTAAGGCATATTCTTCAATCCACCGGAAATGGTGAGGTTATGGTCTGTACTTACGGCTGGGCGGAATATTTCTTTCTGCCAGTCGGTGTTGGCATTTCCTAATTTGCTATAAGCTTCGCTGTCTTCTCCCCAAATGTCTTTGATGAAAGAACGGAACTGGTCTCCGTCCATTACGTCGACGGTAGATTTTACAGTGCTGACAGATACATTGCCGTCATAAGAAATGGTAGGACGTGCGCCTGCCTGACCTTTCTTCGTTGTAATGATGATAACGCCATTAGAAGCACGCGAACCGTAGATGGCGGTAGCCGAAGCATCTTTTAATACGGTAAAGCTTTCAATATCATTCGGATTGACCATAGACAGAGGATTGGCCAAACCTTTCACTCCCTTATTATCCATTGCCAGACCGTCGATTACAATCAGCGGGTCGTTTTCTGCAGTCAGTGAAGAACCGCCACGAATACGAATCGTTGCGCCCTCGCCCGGAGCTCCGCCTTTGCTGATAACGCTTACACCGGCAATCTTACCAGTCATCATATCCTGTGCGTTGGTAATCAAACCTTTGTTTAGTTTGTCCGGTTTGATGGCCGTAACCGAACCGGTCATATCGTTCTTTTTCACCGAGCCGTAGCCGATAACGACTACTGCGTCCAGTACTTGAGAATCATCTTCCAATGTAACCATTACAGTAGAAGCCGCTTTCACTTCTGCTGATTTATAGCCGACGAATGAAACGGAAAGAATAGCATCTTTCGGTACATTCAACATAAAGTTACCATCGAAATCAGTTATTGTTCCATTGGTTGTACCTTTCACCAGTACGTTAGCACCGATGACAGGCTCACCCGTTGTGTCTTTCACATGCCCCTTGACAGCTATTTGCTGAGCAAATGCTCCAATGGAAAGGAAGAGTCCCACCAATAATGTGAGCAGGGCTTTTAGTCTTAAGCTCTTTTTCATGTCTCTAATTTAAAGTTATTTTATCAAAATCAAATATATCTCTCTAAAAAATACCTACTGAAAACTATATTCTCCCAATCTTATTCCCTAAAATTTCTTTAGTCCTTTTACTTCCGCTTTATCCTTTACTTCCTTGATACTGATGGCATAACCGCCACCGTTGGCAGCGCGCAAGTTCAGTTTGCTTTTGTTTGTCAGGATACCTTTTTTGATGGTATAAGCTTGCGGATTTTCTTTCCAGTCGGCATCTTTAGCATCCGCATAAACAGTGGCAATGTATTGTTTTCCCGGTGTGAGGAAGTCGAATACCAGTTTGGAAGTATGACCGTTCTCACCGGCTGTACAACCTACATACCAGTCGCCTGTACCTTTTGCCTTACGGGCGATAGTGATATATTCTCCCGGTTCTGCTTCCAGATAGTTTGTTTCGTCCCAGTCGATTGCCACGTCTTTGATGAATTGGAAAGCATCCATGAAACGTTCGTAGTTTTCAGGAATATCGGCAGCCATTTGCAGCGGGCTGTACATGGTCACGTACAAGGCTAACTGGCGGGCGATGGTAGAACGTACCTGTGAATTGTTTGCAGGATTCATCTTGTTACAATGAGTTTCGAAGATACCCGGAGTGTAATCCATCGGGCCGCCGACCAAACGGGTGAAAGGAAGTATAGTTGTGTGATATACTTTGTTTCCGCCGAATGATTCGTATTCGGTTCCGCGTGCGGATTCGTTGCCGATTAAGTTAGGATACGTGCGGCAGATACCTGTCGGGCGGGTTGCTTCGTGAGCATTTACCATGATTTTGTAGTCGGCTGCTTTCGTCACTGCATACAGGTAGTGGTTGTTCATCCATTGTCCGTAGTGGTGTTCGCCGCGCGGAATGATATTGCCTACATAACCGCTCTTTACAGAATTGTAACCGTTGTCTACCATAAACTGGTAAGCCTTGTCCATATGGCGTTCGTAGTTGCGGACAGATGCGGAAGTTTCGTGGTGCATCATCATCTTGATACCTTTGCTCGCTGCGTAACGATGTACTTCTTTTACATCGAAATCCGGATACGGAGTGACGAAGTCGAATACATAGTCCTTGCTATTGCCGAACCAGTCTTCCCAACCTTCATTCCAGCCTTCTACCAATACAGCGTCGAACCCGTTTGCTGCGGCGAAGTCAATATAGCGTTTCACGTTGGCAGTGTTGGCAGAATGTTTGCCGTTCGGTTTGGTTTTAGAGTAATCCGTTTCTCCCAGTTTTACGCTAGTCAGTTCGTCGGTATAAGCCCATGAACCTTTTCCGGTAATCATATCCCACCATACGCCGATATATTTCACAGGCTTCACCCATGAAGCGGCATCTGCGATTTTGCATGGCTCATTCAGGTTCAGAGTGATGCGGGATGCAAGAATATTGCGGGCATCATCGCTGACGATAACGGTACGCCACGGAGTATTACAGGGAGTTTGCAGATAACCTTTGTCTCCTTTAGCATCCGGAGTCAGCCAGGATTCGAATACCATATTTTTGTCGTCCAGATTCAGGTGCATACATGAGTAATCGATGAGAGCAGCTTCGTGAAGATTGATATATAAACCGTCATCCGTTTTCATCATCAGTGCAGTCTGTACGCCTGTCTGTGAGAAAGGAGTCTGAGAAGAGTTCGGAGTAATGGCTTCTTTCATCAAACCTCTGATTTCTGACAGGCGGGAGATAGTGTAATCATATTCCTGAGTGTCATAGTCGCCCGGTATCCAGTAAGCGATGTGGTCGCCTGCCATTGCAAACTGGGAATGTTCTTCTTTGATGATGAGGTAGTTCAGAGATTTCTGCTGCGGGAATTCGTAGCGGAATCCTAAACCATCGTTGAACAACCGGAAACGGATAAGGATAGAACGGTCGTTCATGGGCTGATACAGCGTGGCTGCCAGTTCGTTATAATGATTGTGGATTTCTTTTTCTTCTCCCCATACCGGTTGCCAAGTTTCGTTGAATGTGGAAGTCTTGACGTCTTTCACTTCGAATCCGTTATAAAGATTAGTCTTTGAATCAAGTTTTGTCAGATCCCGGCGGTCTACCCAGTCGAAATCTGTGCGGGTATTATCTTCTTTCTTTAATTCCAGTCCCAGGGTACTTGGTTTGATAACCGTTTTGCCTTTATAAATCAAGTCGTACGTTGGAGCACCTTCTTTGTTAACCTGGAAGGTCATTACTAGATTTCCATCCGGCGAAGTGAGTTTCTGTTGTGCATTCGCTATAAACGAGATACAGAAAAATGCGATAAGCAAAAGATTCTTTTTCATTTTATTTTTATGGTATTAAATTGTGAGCTAACCTATGTTTTTATTCCTTTTGTTTCGGATATTGCAAATGTAGCGACCGTCTGAACTGAGTTTTCCAATTAGAATAAAAATACAAGTTAGTATAAACTTTATTATTTTGATTTATAGCTAAATAACTGCTTGGGTACTTCGGATAAATATAAGTCGTAGTGAACTTCTTTAAAAGGATAAAAGGTATATCCCACGGCTCGGAAGTGTTAAATCCTTTCCTAATTCTACTTTTTTATCTTCCAATACATTGTATGCAGAAGTATCAGGCAGTATTTCCCGGTAAGTATCCAAACTGATAGTCTGTTCCCGGTCTGTTCCATTCAGGAGAACAACGACTGATTTATCACCCTGTTTCCTTTCGTACGCATAGATACCTTTACTCGGTGCGAAGTGTTTCAGTTTTCCTTTGGCTATAACTTCGTTTCCTTTTCTCCATTGGAGCAGTTTCTTCAGATAAGAGAAAGCTTCATTTTGTAGCGGAGTGCGGTTTGCCGCATCGAAGTAATTATGAGTATCATTTTGCCAGCCGCCCGGAAAGTCACAGCGAAGTAATCCGTCACCGTTGGCTTTATCGGCAGCCATCAGGATTTCTGTTCCGTAATATATTTGTGGAATTCCGCGTGTTGTCAGAAGGAACACTAATGCTTGTTTGTATCGGTTCAGGTTTTTAGTATCCGCTTCCGAACGATAAAAACGGGAAGTGTCGTGATTATCCAGGAAAGTCAATAGATTCATCGGGTTGGCAAAGACGATATCTTGCGACAGGTATTCGTAAAGTCGGCACAGTCCGCCGTTCCAGTCGGTTGTTTCCTCATCGAAAGCTTTGTTCATATGTTCCATCAATGGGAAGTCCATAACAGTGGGCAGGTAGGTGTTTTTAGGATAGGTCAGTTTGCTGTCTTTCTGCCAATAAGAGATAAGTACATTGCTGCCTAACCAAGTTTCGCCTACAATATTGAATTTGGGATATTCTTCGTTCACTGCCTTGCACCAATGAGCCATCATGTCAAAGTCCGCATAAGGGTGCGTATCCTGGCGGATTCCGTTAATACCGGCATACTCTATCCACCAGATACTGCTCTGAATCAGATAAGTAGCTACATGGCGGTTCCGTTGGTTGAAATCTGGCATAACCTGGCTGAACCAACCGTCAACTGCTATTTTCTTTTCGTAATCAGAAGCATACGGGTCTAGTTGGGTGGCAGTCTTAAAACTTGTCTGCACATAGTTGCCTTTGAAGTTGAACCAGTCTTTGGATGGCATATCCTTATATAGATAGTTTTCACTACCGCAGTGGTTGAAAATCATATCCATGACTACTTTCATCCCTTTGGCATGTGCCTGGTCTACAAGGTTCCGGAATTCTTCATTATTCCCAAAGCGGCGGTCTGCCTGATAATAATCAGTGATGGCATAACCGTGGTAAGAGCCTTCCTTCATGTCATTCTCCTGAATCGGATTCAGCCATATGCTCGTCACACCTAAGTCCGCGATATAATCCAGATGCTTTTCTATCCCTTTGAAATCACCTCCATGGCGGGCGAAGGAGTCGTTGCGGTCTACTCTGGCTTCCAACATTCCGGAAATTATATCATTAGAAGAATCACCGTTAGCAAAACGATCCGGCATAATGAGATAAAGCACATCGCTAGAGTTGAAACCTTCTATCTGAGAAGAACCCGGCTTTCTTTCTTTGAGTTCATAAGGAATTACAGTCTGTTTTTTACCTTGTTTCAGAATCATGTTGAATGTCTGCGGGGCTGCTTCCGAGATATTCAGATAGACAATCAGATAATTTGGATTTTCTAGCTTGACAACCTCTTGCAAGGTGATGTCTTCGGAAGAGATACTGACTTCTGCAAATGCTATATGTTCTCCATATAGCAAAACCTGCAACTCCGGATTTTTCATACCTGCCCACCAAAAAGCAGGGACTACTTTTTTTATGACAGTTGCGGCATATACCGGGCTGCAACCAAATAGTAGTACAAGTAAGATTACAAATAGAAAATTCTTTTTCATGGTAACATAGATTTTAAATGTTTGCTCGGCGAACCGATGTTGCAAATGTAGGGGGATAGGGGAAAGCATTTGGGGACTAGAATATAAATATAAATACTTGTGATGCTCATTTTGTTGAAAATGAATGCATTGCTTGTGAAAAGACTATGAGAAAATACAAGTAGGAATTAAAATTATTTTGACCGTCTGTTTCATAATCATTACTATATT
>OAUZ01000211.1_pt1 | contig 17677 bp, 14 predicted proteins | sample 1476341 | NCBI WGS metagenome assembly OAUZ01 (sample SAMEA2580071, study PRJEB22360) | human gut metagenome | biome: human gut; feature: human-associated habitat; material: faeces | place: Denmark | collected 2008/2010 | reverse complement strand
ATTGACTATAAAGAAGTAGTACAAACACGCTCTTGAGTTCTCAAACCACCACCACTCACCCACCTCGCAGCCCTCCGGAAGGAGAACCACTCGCCGAGCGGCAACAAGGGAATAACTTACACGCATTCGCGGACTCGCGCAAACCGGGCACGAAAAAACACGCCAGAATCGTTGCAACGACGTCGTTCCATCGGCGTGTCGAAATCAGCTTGAATCACGCCGTTACCATCAGGATACGCCGACTTTTTATGGGCTCACGTAACGAAATCAGATGTTCACCGGCGTGTCGCAACAATTTATTCCACGTTCAACTTCCCTCAGTCCGATCACGCGGACGGCTCACCCGCAAAAAGCTCTCGTCCTTATGGCTCGACTATCGTCTCGCCTTCGTCTAAAAAAACAGTCCACCGGACTGTTTTTTTAGACGCCTCAGCATCAAAGAGGGGGAAGCAAAGGGGGATTAGAAGGTCAGGCGCATCTGATGCCAGACCACGTCACCGTGAGTGGACTCCGAAATGCCCTCGTCCTCATACCCAAATTGCGCATAGAATCCGACCAGCCGATCTTTGCAGGTGAGCACCAAGCCTTTACGTCCAGCTGCACGAGTGTCTTCAATGACTTTCCTCATGAGTGTACTGGCGCAACCGCGATGCTGATACTTCGGCGCAGTATCCACGCCGAAAATCATTTGCCAGTCACCTTGAGGGTTGTGCTGCGCGGCATCCTCGTACATGTCATCGGTCAAGTCGCGCCGATCGGTCGCGAAACCGTTGATGAACGCCATGACGATCTCGCCATCAATCAATAGCCAGAAACATTCCGGATAGGTCTCGATTCGGGCGCGCAGGGACGAGCGGTCGGCGGCCTCGGCGGCCGGGAAGCATTCGGATTCCATGGCGGCCAGCGCGTCCAGATCGTCGATGGTGGCGTGGCGGATTAACTGGGGATCAGAATCAGTCATGTTTTTGTCTTTCTCTTAACACTCCGTTGTGAGCAACTCCCCCCAGTCACGCTTCGCGTGCCAGTCGAGGGGAGCCAGATGGATGTCAGATTACGCGGTATTCGCGTAACAGGGTGGCAATATCGGTGCCGTCGAGTTTCTTGAGCACCTTCTTGACCACGGCCTTTTCAATGAAGTTGAGCTTCATATCGGTGACCGGTGCACCGTCACGCAATTTGACGGTGGCGTTGAGCAGGTTGCGCACGTCATAGACGCTACCCCACACTTCAGGCACGCCGCGGTCCACGCCGAGCAACGTGTAGACAGCTTCCATACCGGTGCGCATCGAGTATTCGGTGGTGAAAATCGTGTCGCGCGGGGTCTCGGCGAACTGGCCAAGGAATGCGAAGTTCACGGCACCATCGGGCACCACGTCCGGGCGGTCGCCGGCCGCGCGCGGCATGAAGAACGCGGTGATGTACGGCATCATGACCGGCACGGTGTTGGCGTGGTGCTTTGCGAGCGCCTCGATCTTGTCGGTCGGCACGCCCATGTGGTAAAGCCACTCCTCGCAAATCTCTTCACCGGTGCATTCGGTCATCGGCTTCTTCACATAGTTGCCGGGCTTGTCCGGGAACAGGCCGTAGACCCATACGCACAGCTGGTCCTTGGGCTGGTCGCGGAACTGCTGCTGGCGGTTCAGGGTCCAACTCATGAGCCAGTTGGAGTCCTGCACGGTGACGATGCCGCCGGTGACGACCTTGCCGGAGAACGGGTCGCGCTTGCAGATCTTCTGGATGTACGGCGGAATCTCGCCGTCCAGGGTGGTGACGGTGGCGCTCATCCACTTGGTGGCATTCGGATCGGAGCAGAACTTCTCCGGATGGCCAAAGCTCGGGTCCTGGTCAGCGATACGCTTCCACATATCCCAGCCGCCACCGGGCTTCAGGTCTGGGTTCCATGCGGCGGGCGAGTTCTGGGAACCCATGGTGGAGTTCTCCACGCAACCGCCGTTGGTGATGAACACCAGATCGTTCTCGGTCAGGTCGATGGAGGATTTATCACCCTCGTGGTCCACGTCGATGCGCACGGCAAGCTTCTTGGTGGGCGTGCTGGCAGGGTTGCGCTTGAAGAAGCCGGAGGTGGCCTGAATCTTCTGGATGGTGTCTTGGCCTACGCCGGTGTGCTCGCGCTTGGGGCCGGCTCCCCCGCCAATCGCGAATTCCACGTTCTCGACCTTGGTGTTGTAGCGGAATTCGACGCCGTGCGATTCCAGATACTTGACCATCGGCAGAATCATCGACTCGTACTGGTTGTAGCGGGTGAAACGCAGCGCGGAAAAGTCCGGCAGGCCTCCGATGTGATGAATGTAGCGCTTGATGTACAGCTTCATTTCCAGCGCGGAGTGCCAGTTTTCGAAGGCGAACATGGTGCGCCAGTACAGCCAGAAGTTGGAGTTCAGCACCTCATCATCGAAGAAATCGGTGATCGGCTTGTCATACAGGTCTTCGTCCGGGGTGAAGAACAGCTTCATGATTTCCATCGAAGCCTTGTCGGACAGCCCGAACTTGCCCTTGAGCCCCGCGTCCTTGCCGAGATTCTTGGTGGCGCGGCACAGCGAGTAGTTCGGGTCCTCCTTGTTGAGCCAGTAGTACTCGTCGAGTACGCTGACGCCTTCGGTTTCGATGGAGGGAATCGAGCGGAACAGATCCCACATGACCTCGAAATGATTGTCCATTTCGCGGCCGCCACGCATCACATAGCCAAGGCCGGGAATATCAAGACCGTCACAGGCGCCGCCGGGTACCGGGTCCTTCTCAAGGATGTGGATGTTCTCGCCAGGCATCTGACCATCACGCACCAGATAACAGGCTGCAGACAATGCCGCCAGTCCGGTACCGATGATGTATGCATGCTTGTTGTCCACGTCGGCCGGCTTCTTCGGACGTGCGAAAGCCTCATAATTGCCGCTGCTGTAGTACATATTCCGCCTCCTTGGGGCAGAGTTGACACTTCATCAACTCTTCTTGAATAGACATCATGTCGCATTATTGACGAACGCGCTATAGGCAACGTTCGGCGTTCTGCCGCATTCGCCAATACCTTGCATCTACGGTTTTCGAGGCCTATGTTGGCTGTTGGCCCATAACTATTGAAGGCATACAGGCATACTGAGGATGCGGGGTGCTTCACCGAACCGGATGATTGATAAGGTCCCGTTCAATCCACGCCATGACCAAATCGGCAAGTCGGTTTACCTCCGCTTCGGCGAGTTCACGGCCTTTGGGCAGATGATGCCATTTTTCGATGCATCCGCGGCAGCATGTGGCGGTAGCATGCTGAGCGGTGAATACCGGATGGCCGCGCCATGGCGTCTGTCTGCCGTCGTTCTTCGGTTCGGCTGCGCCTATGCGGTCTCGCAACATTTCTCGCGCATGACGATCGATGGTCGCCTTGCCTTTGGTGCGGGCATAGGCTCGGTCTTTGTCGGTCAAAGCGAATTTGGCGCGGAACTGCGAATGAGACAGCCGTTCCAGCATCGTGGCAATCCATTGTTGCTCGTCATCGTTGTTACCAGTATCCGCTATCTCCATGCCCATACGTTCCACAGTAGTCGCGCACATCGTATGGTGGCACACGCCTTAGCTCCCTCTGATGAAGGAGCCCCCAGCAAAGCCAGGTGAGGGAGAGGCCAGGGGCGAAACCCGCCAATCAGGCGGCAGGCAAGCAGCTGGGGCCAAACAGAATCTTGATCTCAGCAAACAACGAAGTATCTCGCTTGACGCGGAAACGATCGCCAAACGTGAGCACCTGAGCGTTACCCTTCTCATCCAGCACCGCAAGATGTACTTCGCAGTAACCAGGATGATTAGCGAGCACCTGACCGAGTTGCATCATGCGTTGGCGCTCCAACGCCACCGACGGCAGCGTGATGACCAACGGACGTTCATCCTCGGCTTCCAAGGTCGGAATCTGCATTTCCGTGGCTCTCAGAGAAACGGTTTCGTCGCGCAACTCCACTTGGCCACGAATCTGTACGATGGCGTCCACGGCAAGTTCAGCGGCGGCCGCTTCATAGACCTTGCCGAAGAACATGCATTGGATGGAGCTTTCCATGTCTTCGATGGTCACGATGGCCCAGGGGTTGCCCTTCTTGGATACGCGCCGGTCCACATTGGTGACCAAACCAGCCAACGTGACCTGCTGTCCTTCACCCATCGTTTTGGCTCGATCAACCAGATGCGCGATGGACATTTCACGCAAGGACGCGAGAATCGACTGCATACCGGAGAGCGGATGGTCAGACACATACAGGCCCAACATTTCGCGTTCGAAGTTAAGTTTGGTCTTCTTGTCCCATTCCTCAAGATCGGGTACGGTCACGGAAGCGTCGCCCATGGCCTCCGCTCCCCCATCCTCGGCATCGGAGAACAAATCGAACTGGCCCTCCGCCTGTTTGCGCTTCAGACTCACCACCGAATCGATGGCGGCCTCGTGCACGGTGAGCAGCGCGCGACGGTTCGGGTCAATCGAGTCGAAGGCACCGGCCTTGATCAACGATTCGACCAATCGCCGGTTCAGCGCGGTCAGGGGCACGCGGCGGATGAAGTCCATGAAGTTCACGAACTTGCCGCGCGGGCCTTCGCGTTCGGCGATGATATCGGCCACGGCCTTGTCACCCACGTTACGGATGGCACCAAGACCGAATCGGACGACGTCGCCGACTGCCGAGTACTCGTACACCGATTCGTTGACGTCCGGCGAGAGCACCTGGATGCCCATGCGGCGGGCCTCGCCCAAGTACAGTGCGGTCTTGTCTTTGTTGGTGGCGGCACCTTGCAACAGGGCGGCCATGAATTCGACCGGGTAGTGCGTCTTCAGATATGCGGTCCAGTAGGAGATCAGACCGTATGCGGCGGAGTGCGCCTTGTTGAAGGCGTAGCCGGAGAACGGCACCAGAATATCCCACACGGCCTGGGAGGCCTCTTCGGAATATCCATGCTCCTTCATACCGGCGAAGAACGGCACCTTCTCCTTGGCCAGCACTTCGGGCTTCTTCTTACCCATGGCTCGACGCAGCACGTCTGCCTTGCCCAGCGAATAGCCGGCGAGGATTCGGGCGGCGGACTGCACCTGCTCCTGGTAGATGATCAGACCATAGGTCTCGTCAAGCACCTGCTTCAGAGGCTCCTCAAGCTCAGGGTGAATTGGCGTGATCTTCTGCAGGCCGTTTTTGCGCTTGGCATAGTTGGTGTGCGAATCCATACTCATCGGGCCCGGTCGGTACAGGGCGATAAGTGCGGAAATATCGTTGAAGTTATCGGGCTTCAGGGTTTTCAGCAGCGAACGCATGCCGTCGGAATCGAGCTGGAACACGCCGAGCGTGTCTCCTCGGGACATGAGTTTGTAGGTTTCGGCGTCATCGAGCGGAATCTTGGTGTAGTCGATGGCGGGTTTGCCGTTGGCCTCGATGTTCTTCAGGGTGTCGTGGATGATCGTCAAGTTGGACAGGCCAAGGAAGTCCATCTTGCCCAGCCCCAACGTTTCGCACGTGTGGTATTCGAAGGTGGTGGTGATGGTGCCATCGGCGCGTTCCAGCAACGGCGAGGTGTCGGTGATGGGTGCGCTACCCATGATGGTGGCGCAGGCATGTACACCGGTCTGTCGGATCAGGCCTTCGATACCCTTGGCTTCTTCGGTGATGCGCTTGGTGTCCGGGTCGGAATCGTAGAGTTCTCGGAATTCCCTGGCCTCGGCGTAGCGTTTGGCGGTCGGGTCGAAGATGTCATGCAGGCTGATGTCTTTGCCGCCGGTGGCCGCCGGAGGCAGCGCCTTGGTGATTTTTTCACCGACTGAGAATTCATAACCCATGATGCGGGCGGAGTCTTTCAGGGCCTGCTTGGTTTTGATGGTGCCATAGATCACGCACTGGGCGACCTTATCGGTGCCGTATTTTTCGCCGCAGTATTCGATGACTCGCGCACGACCTTCAGGGTCGAAGTCGACATCGATATCAGGAAGGCTCACTCGCTCAGGGTTCAGGAACCTCTCGAAAATCAGGCCATGCTTGAGCGGATCGAGCTCGGTAATGCCCATGGAATAGGCGACCATGGCGCCTGCGGCCGAACCACGGCCCGGCCCCACCATAATGCCGTGATCCTTGGCCCACTGAATGTAGTCGGCGACCACGAGGAAGTATCCGCAGAACTGCATCTGGCAGATCACGCCGCATTCGTAGTCGGCCTGCTTCAATACGTCGAGCGGCGGGTTGCCGTCGTAACGCTTCTCCAGACCTTCCTCGACTTTTTTGAGGAACAGGGAGGTCTCATCCCAGCCTTCGGGGCAAGGGAATTTCGGCATGAACGCGCCGTCTTCGTGGTCGTCGAACATCACGTTGCAGCGTTCGGCGATAACGAGCGTATTGTCGCAGGCGTCCGGGTGGTCCTTGAACAGTTCGCGCATCTCTTCGGCGGTTTTGATGTAGTAGCCGGTGCCGTCGAACTTGAATCGGTCCGGATCGTCAAGACGGGAACCGGAGTTGATGCAGAGCATGGCGTCCTGCGCCTGTGCATCTTCGGCGTGTACGTAGTGGGAATCGTTGGTGGCCAGCAGTGGTGCGTTGAGTTTCTTGGCGATGGTCAGCAGGTCACCGGTCACCTGAGTTTCGATGGGCAGACCGTGATCCATAAGTTCGATGAAGAAGTTGTCTTTGCCGAAGATGTCCTGGAATTCGCCGGCGGCGCGCAGGGCCTCATCGAATTGACCGAGGCGCAGACGGGTCTGGATGATGCCCGAGGGGCAGCCGGAGGATGCGATCACGCCTTTGGAATAGGTGGCGAGCACCTCCTTATCCATACGCGGATAACGCATGACGCGACCTTCGAGGTTGGCCACGGACGAGGCTTTGATGAGGTTGACCAGGCCTTCGTCGTTTTCGGCCCACATGGTCAAGTGGGTGATAAGACCACCACCGGAGACGTCGTCGCGGCGCTGGGCTTCGGTACCCCAATGCACGCGGGACTTGTCTTGACGTGCGGTTTCCGGGGTCACATAAGCTTCGATGCCGATGATGGGCTTGACGCCATTGGCCACGCAGTTGGTGTACATCTCGTAGGCGCCATGCATGTTGCCATGGTCGGTGATGCCGACCGCAGGCATGCCAAGTTCGGCGGCGCGTTTGGCCAAATCCGGAATCTTCGACGCACCATCGAGCAGCGAATAGTGCGTGTGGTTATGCAGTTGCACAAAGTTGTTCCCGTAATCAGCCATGCGCTCTACCATACCGTGTGGTCTGGGCGGCGGTAAATATTTACCGGTGAGGCCACATGCCTATAAAGTGGAGTATCAGCAACAGCGACACTAAGGCAGTGATAACGATGAAATTTGAAGACTACTCCCCCCGAAGTGCAGGCCAAACTCATGGAAATCGGCAACGCTGCGGCAGACGCCGTGGAGTCTCAGGAATCACCAGCAGAAGGCATTCCCGAGGACAGCCCAAACTTCTCTCCCGAACTGGAGCTCAGCCGTCTAATCAATCGACGCAAAGCCGAACTGGAATACATTGATGCCCGCATTGCGCAGATGGTACTGCTCATGCATGAGCGTGGCCAATCATGGGAAACAATTGGTCGCAAGCTCGGTATCACGGGTGAAGCTACTCGTTTGCGATATGCCAAGATGGAAAGACCACGGCAATAACTGTAGTGCCAGCTGAGTTCGCGAATCATCTCGGCGAGAGAGGCTTCATCGCTAATTGTCATATTAGTCAGTTCAGACGCTCAGCTCTTTTGTCGGCACTCGGCAATGAGGGCGGCACAGAGCAAAATGACCTGGGCGACGAGGTTGAACCAAATGAGCACGCCGATCAACGCGGCGAACGGGGCAAGCATCGGATTCCGGGAGGCTCCGGCTAATAGTCGCGCACCGAGAAGCTGCATTGCGGAAACCGTCAGAGATCCCAGTAACGCGCCGAGTATCGTGAATCGTCCGGCTTTGATGTGGGAGACCACGCGCAGCAGCAACATGAACAACGCAAAATTCAGCGCGACGCCGGTACCGAAACCGGTCATCTCCAAAAGCACGGTGCCGGGCAACGAACTGCTGGGGATGCCGCCCCATTGCAGCAGTCGGCGTACGATGCCGCCGGACACCGTACCGGCCGCGGTCGAAAGAATGAACAGTATTGCGATGGCGATGGCGGCAAGCGTATCGCGTAACCTTGCGACGACGATATTGAGCTCGTCGCCGCAGTCGTCGAACATGGCCCGTACGGCGTGGCGCAGCGAGTTCATCCAGCCGGTCACTGTCCACCAGAATATGGCCAACGTGGCCAGACCGGTCCACGTCAATGCGCTTGACATGGCGCCTAGCGCGGAAGACGTCAGAAACGAGTCGGCCACACCGGGAATGACTTCACGCACCGCGTCGATCAGCATCTGCTGCCAATCAATGTTGCCGACCATGATAAGGCCGAACACGCTCACCGCAATCCAGACGCCGGCAAAAAAGGCGAACAGCAGACCATATGCCAGACCATTCGCCAGCAGGGGGCCGCTCCGCGACACATACCGGTCGAACACGCGCCCAGGCAGCGAACGTGCCCACGCGTCCGCTCCCCTGTCAATCGCACTCTTCAACCCATGCATAGTTCAACTGTAGCCGTTGTTACCGTTGTTGAAACAGCATGGCGCGAAATCGCATTTAGCCAGCCCAAACGATGGCAACCATCAACGCCCCCACTCAATTGTTCAGAATCGGATATCATATGAGTATTCAGTTCATCCGTCGGAGTTCAATGTCAGCAGTCCTCACCAACTGATGTCTTGCTAACCCGCTGGCCGCCCTAGTATCTACTGTTTTCTTGTGGTCTTCGTTCAACAGCCAGTCAAGCGCGTATACCTGTCGGATGCCTTCGTGGGAGTAGGGCCGTTCGTCATCCAGCGTAATCAGTGTCTTGGGATAGTTGTCACGCACGGCGCGCAGCGAGGACAGCTCCCGATCCAGCGTCGCCGAATCGTGCACCGATTCGCTGACCTGGTAGTACCGACGTCCGCCTGGCCCGTTCGTGACGAAGTCGATCTCGCCGCCGGAGCTCTGTCCGACATACACGTCGCCCTCGCGGCGCATCAGTTCGAGGAACACCACGTTCTCGAGGAGGCGTCCGATGTCCCGCACGTTGTTGGAGCACAGGATACGTCGCATCCCCAAGTCCACGGCATAGTACTTCTTTTCCTGCTTGAGAATCCTCTTGCCCTTGATGTCGTATCGGTGGGCCGGGTAGAGGATGAACGCGTCGTAGGCCGCGATCGTCGTCGGAACGGGCACGGTCAACGACTAGGAAACGGTTTTTATCAGCAGGAGATTCTGCAACCCGGATGGCATATACCGCCCGGCTTCATTACTGCTTTGGCTCATTTCTGTTCACTTCACGCTGGAGTACCGAGACACGTTGAGCGGAAATACCGGTGATTCACGTACGGTTACCGACCATTGGCCTGAATGGTACTCAGCATCCGCAGTCACTTGGGGTATGGTCATGACGGAGAGCCATCGTGACCGATCTCTCGTTATTCTGGGATGAATCCGGCGAAGCCGGAACTGAATCTAAATATTAAAACGCATGATGCACACGTTGCGGAATTAGTCCACCAGAACTTCGGCATATTCGGCAGGTTCAGCGGGTTCGATATGTCGGGCACGCATGGCATCGAGGGCGGCAGCCAAGTCGGCCGGGTACTGGGACCGGACCGTGGTCCAGACGCGGGTGCGGGGATGACGGAATTCGAGCTTCATGGCGTGCAGCCACTGCCGGTCAAGTCCCAAGGCCTCAGACAGCACCGGATTGGCACCATACATGGGGTCACCGCACAGGGGATGCCCAATCGAGGAGAAATGCACGCGAATCTGATGAGTACGTCCGGTCTCCAGATTCACGGATACCAGAGTGGCCTCATGGCCGAAACGCTCCAGCACATCCCAGTGCGTAACGGCCGGTTTGCCGGCCGGAGTCACGCAGAAGCGGAAATCGGACACTTTGGCGCGCCCGATCGGTGCCTCAATGGTTGCTTTGTTCTCTTTAAGACCACCCTGCACGAGCGCATGATAGGTTTTCTTTACCTCATGCTCGGCGAACTGCCGACGCATCTCGGTGTACGCAAGGTCGGACTTGCACACCAACATCAAGCCGGAAGTGCCTACATCAAGGCGAGAAACAATGCCCTCACGCCCGGCCGCACCATAGGAAGTGATATGCACGCCGCGGTCACGCAGTGATCCGAGCACGGTTGGACCGGTCCAGCCAACCGAGGCATGCGCCGCCACGCCTACAGGCTTATCGACTACAACGACATCATCGTCTTCGTAGACAACGGCCATATCAGTTGCGATAGGCTCAGGCTCGGCCTGTTCCTCCGCCAAATCAAATTCGACGGTCTCCCCCGCCTGCAATGTGCTGGACCGCGCAACTTCACGTCCTAAAACGCGCGCCTGCCCGGAGTCAACCAGATCGGCGGCTTTAGATCGTGAAATACCCAGCATTTTGGCCACGGCTACGTCGAAACGCTTACCCACCAATGCATCGGGAGCAGGGACTATTCGACTCATTACTTGGCGTCCGCCTCCGGCTCAGACTGTAGGGATTCGTCGGATTGCTCGATGAGATCCTTGTGTGAGAACGGCTCCCCCATAAGAATCAGAATCACCAGGACCACACCGGCGACTACCAGATAGATATCCGCCACATTGCCAACGGACCAGCCATAGTTAAGGAAATCCACCACTTTGCCGTCGAGGAAGCCGTCAGCGTACATAACACGGTCAATCAGGTTGCCCAGAGCGCCTGCAAACGCGAAAGAAATCGCCACCGACCATTTCATGGAGACAGTGCGCACCCCAGCCACAGCAAGGGCCACGCAAGCCACAACGGCCAACAGACTGATTACCCAAGTAGCGCCTGATCCCATGCCCAAGGACGCGCCCGGATTACGCACCAAGGTGAAGGACAGCAGTCCGGGAATCACGCGAATGGTCTGACCGTTGGATAACGCGGCCATCGCCCAAGCCTTGGTGAGCTGATCGACAATCAGCGCAGCCGCGGCCACACATGCAAAGACGGCCACGCGGGTGCGCAGCCGTCCCTGTTGGTTCGTCATACGACCTGTACCTGCCTACGCTCAGTTGGTCTTGGACGAGGTCTGGTCGACGTAGTTGTTCGACTCGGAAACCTGCGATGCCAGCTGGCCGAGGTACTCGGTGAGGCGGGCGCGGTATTCAGTTTCGAACTGCTTGAGGCTCTGGATGTTGCCCTCGACGACCTTGGACTGAGCCTGAAGGTTGTCGCGCACCTGCTCGGCATACGTATCGGCTGCAGAGCGGGTGTTCTTGTCGTACGCATCAGCCGCGGAACGAGTGTTCTTGTCATACTCGGCGGCACGCTGCTGCACTTCCTTCTCGTAGTTGTCAGCGTCATCGTGCTGAGACTTGGAGTAGTTGTCCGCATCCTGACGAGTCTTGACGGAGTATGCGTCGGCCTCAGAACGGGTGTTCTGGGAGTAGGTCTCGGCATCCGCGTGAGTCTGGTCACGGTAAGCGTCGGCCTCGGAGCGGGTACGATCCGAATAGGTGTCGGCGTCGGAACGAGTACGAGTGGAGTAGTCGTCGGCCTCGGAACGGGTACGCTCGGAGTAGTTGTTGGCCTTGGTGACCAGATCGTTGTACTTGTTCTGGCTGGCCTCGATGATTTCCTTGGCCTTGTTCTTGCCCTTCTCCACGTACTGATCGTGCAGCTGCATAGCCAGGGTCAGCATGGCGGTGGCGCGCTCGGGCTCGGTGCCCGGCATGGAAGCGGCGCCAGCGATCTTCTGCAGAGAACCGGTCTCGGTGCTCGGCTCGACCTTGGAAACCTGAGCACGAAGCTGGTTTTCACGCTGCTTGGCTTCTTCGAGCTGACGGGACAGCTCAGCGATCTGAGCGGACTGCTGCTGAGCAGAGGCGAGCTGACGGGACAGCTCCTCGTTGGCCGCGCGGAACTGATCACGTTCCTGCTGAATGGCGGCGATCTGCTGACCGACAGCCTCCTGGTCACCGGAGGCCTGAGCGGCCTGAGCGGTGAGCTGATCGATTTGAGCGTTCAGCTGATCGACCTGACCCTTGAGCTGCTCATTCTGGGAGGACAGCGCGCGGTTGGATTCCTCGGCTTCGCTGAGCTTGGCAGAGACAAGCTGTGCTGCCTGATCATTGCCAGCCTGAACGGCCTGCTGGGCCTGAGCCACAGCGTTCTTCAAACCAGCATTCTCCGACTCGAGTTGCTGCACCTGACCGGTAAGATCGGAGATCTTCGCATTAAGGTTGGTCACGTCAGGACCCAGAGTCTGGGTGGCCTGACCGCCGGCTACCGCCTGACGTCCAAGAGCCTCGACGGTTTCCGTGACCTGATCAAGGAAGTCATCGACCTCGTCGACATCATAACCTTCCTTGAATCGAACAGTCTGGAAGGTATGCTCCCTAATATCCTTCGGCGTCAACAGAGCCATAAATCTTGCACCTCGCTTTGGGGCATCGCCCGCACTTACGTTGGTCTCAAGTCAGAATGCTATCACGACCCCATCGTTTCAGAACATTCGACGTGGGTTTTTATGCCAGATATATGCCTCCGGCGGGTCAAAAACGGCCTCAGAACACTATCAGAACAACACTTTCCAGTACCACCAGCGCAAAATACAGCACAATGAAGCTGACATCAAGATAAATCGAACCGAGCGGCAATGGGCGAATATAGCGACGTAGCCAGCGCAGAGGGGGTTCGGTAATGGAATACACAATATTGATCAGCTGGGCCACCACACCACGTGGATACCAGTTTCGTGCGAGAACGGAGACCCAGTCCAGAATCATGCGCACGAACAGAACCGTGATATACGCGTTAATGAGCCATGCAAGAATGCGGCCGATCAGAGAGAACACTAAGGAAAGCATGCTGACAGACTAACAACCGCGCATGAAAAGTTTGCTCGGAGCACAATAAGAATCGGCCGACTCCTTGCTGGGAGTCGGCCGAATACCGATATAACGTCGAATGCGAAAACTACTGAACCGGTCAGTCAGCGAACAAATCGTGTGCCGAGGCTGGTTTTGTCGGCTCTTCGACCTTGATGTTCACCTGCGCCGGGCTCAACAGGAACACGCGCGGAGTGACACGCTCGAGGGAACCACGCACGCCGAACACCACGCCGGCGGAGAAGTCCACGATGCGATATGCCACGGCTTCGGCCACACCGGTGAGATTCAGTACGACCGGAACACCGTCACGCAATGCGCGGCCGACCAGTTGAGCATCCTCATATGACTTCGGATGGATGGTGGTGATTCTGTTCACACGGCCACCGGGGAACGGCTTGGTAGTCGACGATGCGGCAGGCGCGGTGGTTGACGCCAGCGGCGTGACCGTATGGTCGGAATCAAATGCGGACTTCGAAGCCGGCTTCTGCTCCTCGTCCTCCTCGATGTAGTCGTCCTCATCGTCCACAACGTCACTCATGCCCAGATAGGACATCGCGTTTTTCATGAACCCAGCCATGGATCAATCCTTTCAGCGCAGGAAGTCAGGGATGTCGAGATCGCCAGCCGGATCGTTCACGGCGATATTCGGATGAGCGGAAGTCGGATCATCAAAAGGCAACGATGCGGAGTCACCGGTAGCCGGTGTGAATGCCGGTTGGGCAGTGGCAGCGGGCTGTGCAGCCGGTGCCGGTGCTGGAGCTGGCTGTGCCACGGGAGTCGCAGGATCGGCGGCGGTTGGCACAACCGGCGTCACCGTGCTCTGAGTGTCGTCATCTTGAGCGGCGACGGGGTCAAAACCAGCAGCAATAACAGTGACACGCACTTCATCGCCATAAGCATCGTCCAGAGCAAGACCCCAAATAATCTGGGCTTCAGGGTGAATGGCCTTGCGCACCAGTTCGGTGGCAGCAGAGGCCTCCTGCAACTTCAGGTCGGTCGGACCGGCGATGTTGATCAGCGCACCGTGTGCGCCTTCGATGCTTTCCTCAAGCAGCGGAGAGCTGATGGCGATTTCGGCGGCCTGCGTGGCACGATCCTCTCCCCGTGCGGAACCGATACCAAACAGCGCAGTACCAGCACCACGAAGAATGGAGTTCACATCGTTGAAGTCGACGTGAATATAGGAGTTCATCGAAATCAGGTCAGTGATGCCCTGAACACCGGCAAGCAGTGCGGTATCAGCGGTCTTGAAGGCCTCAATGATGCCGATGGAACGGTCGGAAAGCTCGAGCAGGCGATCGTTCGGAATGACGATCAGCGCGTCGACTTCCTTGCGCAGGTTGTCGATGCCGTATTCGGCGGAAGCGGAACGCTGAGGGCCTTCGAAGCTGAACGGACGAGTAACAACCGCGATGGTGAGAGCACCCTGTTGATGAGCCGCACGAGCGACGATCGGGCTGGCGCCAGTACCGGTGCCACCGCCCTCGCCGCAGGTGACGAACACCATGTCGGCACCCCTAAGCGCCTCTTCGATATCCGACTGGTGGTCCTGGGCCGCCTTGGCTCCACGCTCCGGGTCGGCACCAGCACCGAGACCACGACTGGACTTATCGGAAAGGGAAATCTTGACATCCGCATCAGAGCGCAGAAGATCCTTCGCATCGGTATTTACCGCCACAAATTCAACATTCTGTAATCCCTCGGCAATCATGCGATTGACGGCATTACCGCCGGCACCGCCGACGCCAACAACCTTGATGTTGGTCTTGTCGTTGAACTCATTCTGCGCGATCTCGCTCACGTTTGGCTCCTGTCACTTCACGGTTACACCCAAGAGTAGCGCAAACAGGCTACTCTTGGAGGGAAATTCACGCGCAGAATGGCGCGTGTTGCGTGTATTTTCAGTATTTTCTCAGTAACTGGCGTCCATTGGGTCGTCACCGAAGAGCGCCTCACGCTCTTCGTGGGTGGTGGTACGCGATTCCAACCAGCCATACGGCAAGTGCACCTTCTTGGCGAAACGCACGCGGCCGCGCGGTTTGTCGACCACGCGTGGCGGGTATTCGATAGTCGGGTCGAGCTTGCCGATCTCGCGGTCCACATCGGCCAGGCTCTCGCATTCCATAAAGGCCTTGCGGGTGGAGCCGCCCACCGGGAATCCTTTCAGATACCAGGCGATGTGCTTGCGCAGATCGTGGACGGCCATCATCTCATCGCCCTCATAAAACTCGGTAAGCAGCTCGGCATGACGGTGAATCACGCGGCAGACCTCGCCCAGATTCGGGTTGAGCCGTTCGGGATTGCCCTCGAAGGCGTTTTTGATGTTGGCGAACAGCCACGGCCGGCCCTGGCATCCGCGGCCGATGGCCACACCGTCGCAGCCGGTCTCGCGCACCATTTCGAGCGCATCCTCGGCACCCCAGATATCGCCATTGCCGAATACCGGAATGTTGAGGTGTTCCTTGAGCTCGCCGATGCGGGACCAGTCGGAATGACCGCCATAGTATTCGGCGGTGGTACGGGCATGCAGGGTTACGGCCTTGCAGCCCTCCTCCTGCGCGATGTGTCCGGCTTCGAGGAAGGTCTCATGGTTATGGTCGATGCCGACGCGGATCTTCGCGGTGACGGGGATGCCCGCCGGCTCGCATACGGCGACCACGCGCTGTAATAGCTCAGTGAAAATGTCGGTTTTCCAAGGCAAGGCCGAACCACCGCCTCGACGAGTGACCTTGGGCACCGGGCAACCGAAGTTCAGATCCACATGGTCGGCCATGTTGCCGTCGACCACGATTTTCGCCGCCTGTTCGGTGATGGAGGGGTTCACGCCGTACAACTGCAGTGAACGGATTTTTTCGCTTTTGGCGAAATGACAGAGGCGCAGTGCTTTCGGGTTATGCGCCACGAGGGCTCGAGCGGTGATCATCTCGGCCACGTAGAGTCCATCGGGACCATATTCCTCGCAAATCACGCGGAAGGGCCAGTTGGTCACTCCCGCCATCGGCGAGAGCACCACCGGGGTCGGCACGGTGATGTTGCCGAGTTGGACCGGGGCGATATGCACCGGGGTCCCGGGGCGCGCCGGCGCGTCCGTACGTGGGTCGAGGTTGTCGGTCTCGTGATGCTCGGTGAGCACTGTTTCGGATTCGGATTGTGCCATGTGATTCCTAAGAAAATAAGTAGGGGCTCCCCTGAGAGAGGAGCCCCGGCGTCTATCGCCGCCACTTCGCCTACAAACAGCCCACTGGGATGTCTTCCTTACGGCTCAGCCCACAGAGGGGAGCCCAAGTTGTGCGACTCCGGCTTAGTACAGGCCGCCGGCTTCCTGAACGCCGGACTCAGGCCAAGGCTCACCGCCCATTTCCACAGGCTTCAGGGGCACGCGGGTGCGCTTCTCGCCGATGCGGGCGGCCACGTAATCGGCCACCTTGTCAAGAGCGACGCGCTCCTGGGCCATGGTGTCACGCTCACGGATGGTCACAGCGTGGTCCTCGAGGGTGTCGAAGTCCACGGTGATGCACAGCGGGGTGCCGATCTCGTCCTGACGACGGTAACGACGACCGATGGCACCGGACTCGTCGTAGTCGATCATCCACTCGTTGAAGCGCAGGTCGTCGGCCAGGTTCTGGGCCACGGTCTGCAGTTCAGGCTTCTTGCTCAGCGGCAGCACGGCGGCCTTGACCGGGGCCAGACGCGGGTCGAGACGCAGCACGGTGCGCTTGTCAACGCCGCCCTTGGTGTTCGGGGCCTCGTCCACATCGTAGGCGTCCACGAGGAAGCACATCAGGGAGCGGGTCAGGCCGGCGGCCGGTTCGATGACGTACGGCACGTACTTCTCGCCGGTGGCCTGGTTGAAGTAGCTCAGGTCTTCGCCGGAGTGCTTGGAGTGCGCGCTCAAATCGTAATCGGTACGGTTGGCGATGCCTTCGAGCTCGCCCCAGTCGGAACCCTGGAAGCCGAACTTGTATTCGATGTCCACGGTGCGCTTGGAGTAGTGGGAGAGCTTCTCCTTCGGATGCTCGTAGTGGCGCAGGTTCTCCGGCTTGACGCCGAGGTCGATGTACCAGCGGGTGCGGGCGTCGATCCAGTACTGGTGCCATTCCTCATCGGTGCCGGGCGTGACGAAGAACTCCATCTCCATCTGCTCGAACTCACGGGTGCGGAAGATGAAGTTACCCGGGGTGATCTCGTTACGGAAGGACTTACCCATGTTGGCGATGCCGAACGGCGGCCTGGAACGGGAAGAGGTCATCACGTTCTTGAAGTCCACGAAGATGCCCTGTGCAGTCTCCGGACGCAGGTAGTGCAGGCTGTTCTCGTCCTCGACCGGGCCGAGGTGGGTGCGCAGCATCATGTTGAAGTCGCGCGGTTCGGTCCACTGGCCACGGGTGCCGCAGTTCGGGCAGACGATGTCCTTCATGCCGTTTTCCGGCATCTTGTCGCCGTGCTTCTCGGCGTAGGATTCCTCGAGCTTGTCGGCGCGGTTGCGCTTGTGGCAGTTGAGACACTCGACGAGCGGATCGTTGAACACGCTCACGTGGCCGGACGCCACCCACACTTCGGGCGGCAGAATGATGGAAGTGTCGACACCGACGACATCAGGACGGGTGACGACCATGGAGCGCCACCATTCACGTTTGATATTGTCCTTGAGAGCGACGCCGAGAGGGCCGTAATCCCAAGCGGAACGGGTGCCGCCGTAAATTTCGCCGGCGGGGAACACGAAGCCGCGACGCTTCGCAA
>OAUZ01000171.1_pt1 | contig 20571 bp, 9 predicted proteins | sample 1476341 | NCBI WGS metagenome assembly OAUZ01 (sample SAMEA2580071, study PRJEB22360) | human gut metagenome | biome: human gut; feature: human-associated habitat; material: faeces | place: Denmark | collected 2008/2010 | reverse complement strand
GTTTTCTACATTACTTTTATTTTTTGTTATCTTTACGGTCACTTACAACTTAACATCAAAGGCTATGAAGATAGGAATATTGACATCAGGAGGAGACTGTCCCGGAATAAACGCCACAATTAGAGGAGTTTGCAAAACAGCGATAAATCATTACGGTATGGAAGTTTATGGAATTCATAGCGGATTCCGGGGGTTGCTGGACAATGACGTAGAACCATTGACAGAAAGATCATTATCAGGCTTGTTAAATTTGGGAGGAACAATATTAGGTACTTCCAGAGAAAAGCCATTCAAGAAACGCCTGTCGGCAGCCTCGGAAGACAAACCAGCTTTGATGTTAAAGAATATTCATGATTTAGGTCTGGACTGTATCGTATGTATCGGCGGAAACGGAACTCAAAAGACCGCAGCCAAACTGGCCCAAGCAGGTGTGAACGTTGTTTCTGTACCTAAAACAATAGACAATGATGTTTGGGGAACAGACGTTTCATTCGGATTCGATTCTGCCGTAACCATTGCTACCGATGCCATTGACCGGCTGCATTCTACAGCCAGTTCACACCAACGTGTTATGGTTATTGAAGTAATGGGACATAAAGCTGGCTGGATTGCACTTTATTCCGGAATGGCGGGAGGCGGTGACGTGATTCTTATTCCTGAACTTTCTTATGACATACATAACATAGGTAATACCATTATTGAACGCTTGAAAAAAGGAAAACCCTATTCTATTGTCGTTGTCGCAGAGGGTATCCAAACCATGGACGGCAAGAAAGCCGCCGAATATATAGCTCAAGAAATAGAATATGAAACCGGATTCGAGACCCGTGAAACTGTATTGGGATATATCCAACGTGGCGGCTCTCCTACTCCCTACGACCGTAATCTGGCTACTCGTATGGGTGGACATGCTACAGAACTGATCGCTTCCGGACAATTCGGACGAATGGTCTCTCTGCAAGGTGCGGAAATTGGCTCCATCTCTCTGAATGAAGTGGCTGGTAAATTAAAACTTGTCAATGAAAACCATGACCTGATTGTACAAGGTAAACGGATGGGAATCTGCTTCGGGTAAGAAGCAGATTCATTCCTTTTCCATATATTTGGATGGAGACACTCCGAATTGCTCGGTAAAATGCTTTCGGAGCGTACGTGTATCACTATATCCTACCATTTCGGCTATTTCCTGAATGGAATACCTGTTCTCCATAATAAGGGAGGCAGCCTTGCCCATCCGTACACTCCGGATCATATCAATAGCAGCCAATTCGCTACGTTGCTTTATTTTTCTATAAAGGGTAGGCTGACTCATATTCAATTGGTCTGCCAACATTTTTACATTAAAGTTTTCATTCGCCAGATTAGCTTCTATGACATGAATAATTTGCTGTATAAAATCATCCGGAGCATTATTCCCATCCGTTTCCGGTTCACTTTCCTGCTGCTTCAACATCAACGTCTTTGTATATATCCTCTTCAGGCGTTCCCGCTGGAGTATCAGGTTCCGGACTTTTGCCTTCAATACCTCCGGATTGAAGGGTTTCATCATATAATCATCCACACCTATTTTTGAAGCCTGCAACACATCCGCATCCTCAGCCTTTGCCGTCAGCATCAAAATAGGGATATGTGCTGTCCGAGGCTGCTCACGCAATTCCCGGCAACAGGTAAACCCATCTTTTACAGGCATCATTATATCAGAAATAATCAAATCCGGAATTTTACTTATTGCCACATCAACCCCCTCTTCACCGTTTGCCGCCTCATATACGGCATAATCTTTACAGAATAAAGAACAGACATAGTGCCGGATTTCCTCATTGTCCTCAATAACAAGAAGAGATGTTTTTTTATTCGAAGACTTGTCTTCCTGCCCTTCCGCCTGCATTATCGGTAACGGAAGAGCATATTCCTCCATCTCCGGAGTACCAACAATCTCATACCGGTCCTCTGCAAAATGTGCATTTCCCTCAGGAATCAATAATGTGAAAGTGCTACCCTTTCCGAGAGTACTGTCCAAATTCACCGTGCCATGATGAAGATCCATCGTATTTTTAACAATACGCAAGCCTATGCCTACCTTATTAGAAAACAAAGGTGTATTTTCTCCGGTAATAAATGATTCAAAAATCCTCCCCCGTAACTCTTCCGGTATTCCTTTACCTGTATCCGATATGATTATACTGCAAAATGAATATCCATCTATCTCAATACGGTTCATCTTAAAAATCACCTTTCCATTCGGAGATGTATACTTAAACGCATTAGATAATAAATTACGGATAGCCGAACTTATTTTTTCCACGTCTATCCATAGCAAAAGTGGCTCATTCAGCGATTCAACCGTAAAGTTAATCCCTTCTGTTTCTGCCAGTTCATGAAAAGAATCGGTTATCTGCTTTGCCAATACCACTATATCGACTTTCGAAATTCGGAGTTTAATCATACCTGCTTCAATCTTCTGCACATAAAGCAAATGATCGACCAATGTCTGCAAAGAGGTTCCATTGCGATACATGGCAGCCAGTTTAGTATAGACGGTGTCTGAAGGGCGGACGGTTCCTAACAATTCCTGCAGAGGAGATAAGATTAAAGTTAAAGGTGTACGCAACTCGTGAGCTGCATTCGTAAAGAAATTCTCGCGTTCCATCCGAATCTGCTTCTCCTTGTCACGTTCTACAGTAGCAGCAAATATCTCATGTTCCAAGCGCAACTCGTGCTCCAACCTCTTTTGCCGTAATTTAATACGCTGTATAACCATATAAACTATTATCCCTCCCAGCACCATCATACAGAAGCGGAAAAAGAAAGTTTCACTCCAATGAGGCAAAATCTCTACTCTCAACGAGGTTATTTTACTGTCTCTTTCATCCGGATAAATATTTTTCACCTCAAAAACATATTCCCCGGCAGGAAGGTTAGCATACGAAACTTTTTCCCCTCCGTTGGCCACAAGCCAATCAGGCTGATAAGGACGAAGCCTGTAACTATACTTCTGCTGGCTTTCAGAATAAGAAAGGTTATTGAACGTCAGCGCAAAGTCACGATTCGCATGATTCAACCGGACAAAAGGCGTATAGAAAATACTTTGTGAAAGAATGGTCTGCCCATTTACCTCTCTTCCTATCTCTACAAGTTTATTATTTACCTCCAATCCGGTAATCACGACAGATTCGGAAGTGGTAAACGCTTTAATGTCATCGGGGTTAAAATAAGTAAGATTCTTATTATTCCCCCAAAATAGAACATCCTCCCAATGCAGGACAGAACGGTTACTGCCCGCAATGTAATAATTATAAAACAAATGTTGATGACGACTATAACGGGAAATACCTGAATTAGATCCCAGCCAGATTTGCCCGTGCGCATCCTCAGTCATACAACCAATAAAGTTACTGCACAATCCATCCCGGGTAGTATATACATGAGTTATCGCATCCTGTCCGGGAGAGAAAACTGCCAGACCGGCCATATATCCGACATATAGATTACCATCGGACGAAGCTAATAATGAACGCACAGAATTCTCAACCATACCGTACTTCTTTTCATAGCCGGTCTGCAGTTCATTTTCATTTATCACTTTACATATACCATAATTAGCAGTGCCCAGCCAAAGCGTATGATCATCAGTTTCAGCCATAGCACGAATATAAAGAGGAGACAAATTCTGTAACCCGGATACTTTAAAATGCATCTTCTTACACCTGTTCGTCTCACGGTCGAATAACCAGAGTCCTTTATGTGTACCAATCCAAAAATGACCTTTGCTATCAAGGAATAAGGCCCAAACTGATGATTTGTTAAGGTCACCATTTTCCGTAATCAATCGCAATATCTTGAATGAGCGTTCCTTTTTATAATAACAAGTCAATGAACCATCTAAATTTCCAAACCATAAATTTCCTTTCTCATCTTTCAGACTGCACAACACTGTCTGTTGTTTTTTCACATTTTGATCTCCCACTTGAAAGAAGTCTATTTTTTCTGAAGTACCAAACGCTGTTCGGCTTCGCATAATTCCTTTATGGTATGTTGCCAACCAAAGATAATGATCGTCATCCGCTACAATAGAACAAATCTCATTATGCCTGTCCTGATAAAAACGATTATAAAACTGCATACGCAAATCCGACCAGATTACTCCTCCACCATCCGTACCAATCCACAGAATACCATGTGAATCGTAATAAGCCGCAATCATCCTCGTTTCAAGATTGCGGTGCATCAAAGAAGAAGTGTTACTATAAATTTCTGTCAATATCCCGTCCTGATTATTTTTATCTATTGTCATCACTGTATATCCATTCCACGTTACGGCCAAATATCTATTCTCATTCAATTTGATAACACCGAAAACATCTGTATGAGAAAGTTTGTCGGATACCGGAGCCACATGATAAGTCAGCTGCTTGATTTTCCCAGTCCGTTCATTATAATAAATAACCCCATGAGCAATTGTAGAAATCCATATCCGGCCATCATCATACAAAACAGAATTTACAGACAGACTACCGGTACGACCCAAGTCAATCACCCGAAAGAAACTCAGGTTTGTCGCATCCAGCAAGATAATTCTACCTTTTTCATCAATCAGGCAGATACTTTTTTTATCCGAAGAATAAGTTATGGCAACCAAAAGATTATCCTGATTATCCCAGCCTGTATATTTTTCTTCAACCCGGAGCCGAAGTTCACCTTCTTTTGATGCGCACCGCTTCATTAAATGTAACTCACTTCCGGAAATCACCCAAACCAACGAATCATTCTTCTGCAACATCCCTCGAGATGGAATGCCCTGTCCCGAAGAAGAAACCACAGACAAAAAGCGTTCTTTTTTCAAATCAAATGCAGAAAATACACCATTATCCACAAATGCCAGCACCCCATCAAAAGCTTCCTTCAAGTTTGAGATACTAGGATAACTACTACTTATTTCGAAGTTTGTAATCCGCCTGCCGTCATAACGACTCAACCCGTTTCGGGTTCCAAACCAAACGAAACCTTCTTTATCCTTATAAACAGCAGATACGGTATTATCGGCCAATCCGTTTTGCATATTGAGCAGATGCACATCTTTTGAAAAAAAAGCATAACACACATCCGGCAGCAATATACATACTTCAATTATAAGCAGTGATAAGATTTTAAGGTTCATATTTAATTCATTACTTGTAGCAAAGGAATAAAATAAAAAAGAGATAACAACAAAGATTCACCAAAAAATATAGAGATGCATTAAACGTGCATACTGAATGAAATGAACATGTACAAAACGATTTCATTGATTAACATACATTTGCAATACATTAACCTAATGTCTAATTAAAAACAGAAAAGCATGAAAAAAAACTTGATTCTATTTTTGATATTGCTTTGTAACTGTACATTCCTGTACGCCCAGCAATTCAACATCACCGGTGTAGTTACGGATAAAAAGCTCAAAGAACCTATTATTGGTGCCAGTGTCATTGTCAAAGGAACAACCTATGGAACAGTGACAGATCTTGACGGAAATTTCACATTACAAGTTTCAAAAGGAAATGTGTTGGTTATCTCTTTTATTGGATACACCACACAAGAAATTAAAGTAAATGAAAATCAATTCTCGTATAACATTCAAATGTCTGAAGACACACAAACTTTAGATGAGGTCGTTGTAGTCGGTTTCGGTACACAAAGAAAAGCTAATCTGACAGAAGCTGTAGCCACAGTAGATACCAAAGTACTAGATTCCCGCCCTGTTACCAACTTAGGCCAATCATTACAAGGTACTATTCCCGGTTTAAATTTATCTGTTGGAGGCTTAGGAGGACAATTAGGACAAACTATGGATGTGAACATCCGTGGTACAGGTACAATTTCTACAGGTTCTAAAGCTGCTACCTTAGTCCTGATTGACGGTATAGAAGGTAACATGAACAACTTGAATCCAGATGATGTAGAGTCTATCTCCGTATTGAAAGATGCAGCCGCTAGCTCTATTTATGGTTCACGTGCGGCATTCGGTGTTATTTTGATTACTACCAAAAAAGGTAAAGCAGGAAAAGCTAGCGTCTCTTATTCCGGAAATGCCCGTTATGCCGGTCCTAACCATTTGCCGGATTTAATGAATTCCTACCAATTTGCTAACTATTTTAATGAAGGTAGTATTAACGGAGGAGGAAAAGCCATTTTTGATGAAGATACCATGGAACGCATCCAGCAATACATGAATGGTCAAATTACAACTAGCACTATTGCCAATGCAAATGGTAACTGGCAATTCCATGAAAAAGCCAATGACAATGTAAACTGGTATAAAACTCATTACAAGTGGGCATGGTCCCAAGAGCACAACCTGAATATCAATGGCGGCAGTGACAAAAGTCAATATTACGTATCTGCCAACTATTTGGATCAGGATGGCAACCTTCGTTACGGAAAAGATTCCTATGAACGTATTTCAACCAATGCAAAATTTAACGCACAGCCTTTTAAATGGTTGGATATAGAAGTCAATACTAAATATGTTTATACCAAACTAGACAACCCTCTTTATAGCGACATGAATGGACTGTTCTATCATGATGTAGTACGTATGTGGCCTACAATGCCGTTTAAAGATCCTAACGGTTACTATATGCGCAACGGAAAATTAGGGCAACTTACTAATGGAAGCCGCTCCATCACCAGTAATAATAACGTTTATCTGCAAGGACAACTTGTTTTTCATCCCTTGAAAAACTGGAATATATATGCAAACGTAGGGTTACGCTTGATTGACCAAGTACAAAGACAGAATCTGAATAAAGTATATGAACACAACGTAGCCGGAGAAGCATTAGAACTGGCATACGGTGGAGAATATGCGGTGGGACAAACCGGAGCCATGCAATATTGGACTAAAGCCAATCATTTAACAACCAGCCTGTACAGTGATTATTCTTTTTCATTCGATGAACATCAATTCAAAGTGATGGCAGGAGTTAATACAGAAAAATACAATAACCGTTATCTTTCTGTGAAACGTATGGACCTCATTACCGAATCAATACCCGAAATCGGCGCTGCAACAGGTGAAGATAAAATCAATGAAGCCAGTGCCTATACTTGGGCTACAGCAGGCTTCTTTGGACGTATTAACTATGATTATTCTAATAAATATTTTATTGCCGGCAACTTGCGATATGACGGTTCTTCTCGCTTCCTTCGAAAAGATCGTTGGGGACTTTTCGGTTCTTTTTCTTTAGGCTGGAATATAGCGGCCGAAGATTTTTTCTCTGTAAATGAAAACATTATCAATCAATTAAAGCCTCGTGTATCTTGGGGCACACTAGGTAATCAAAATACTAAATCTTATTATCCCATGTATTTATTACAAACAGTCAAGACCAATGGAGGAAGCTGGCTAATGGGGGACTCTAAACCAACTGTTGCCGGTATGCCTGGAACCCTTAGCAGTTCATTGACTTGGGAAACAGTACAATCCTTAAATATCGGTTTTGATTTAGGGATGTTAAAAAATCGGCTTAACATAAATTTCGATTATTTTATCCGTAAAACATTGGATATGGTCGGTCCTGCTTCTGAGGTCGCTTCCATCTATGGCATCGGTATGCCAGCAAGCAATAATACAGACTTACGTACCAAAGGATGGGAAATAGCAGCCAGTTGGCGCGACAAGATAGGACAGATCAATTATAATATAGGCTTCAACATGGCAGATTCCCGCTCATTTGTTGACAAGTATCCCAATGAATCTAAATCGCTCAGCACCTATTATAAAGACCAGGAATTAGGAGCCATTTGGGGGTATGTAACCCATGGAATAGCTAAAAGTCAATCGGAAATGGATGAATGGATAAAAGATAACAATCCCTCATGGGGTTCAGGCTGGGGCGAAGGTGATATTATGTTCGAGGATCTTAATGGAGATAAAGTAATCAACGAAGGAGCCAATACAGTAGACGATCCGGGAGACCGCAAAATTATTGGTAACTCCACCCCACGTTTCAGGTTTGGTTTAGACTTGGGTTGTGAATGGAAAGGCATCGACTTTAGTATGTTCTGGCAAGGAGTCGCAAAACGCGATTTATGGTTGGATGGTCCTATGTTTTGGGGAATATCGGGAGGAGAATGGCAATCAACTGGTTTAAAAGAGCATTTGGATTATTATCGCCCAGAAAATACAACTTCTGTATTTGGTCCTAATACCAATGCTTATTTTCCTAAAATGTATATGAGCAAAGATATGAATCAAAAGGTACAAACCCGTTACTTACAAAACGGTGCCTATGCCCGTTTAAAAAATATCCAACTAGGGTATACTTTCCCGACACAAATTATCAACAAACTACATATGCAAAAATTACGTGTATATGTCAGTGCCGAGAATGTATTGACTATCACCAGTCTACCTAGCGGTTTTGATCCAGAAACAACTTATTCAAGTTATTCTGATGGGAACTCCGGAAAAACTTATCCGCTACAAACAACTATATCTTTTGGATTAAATGCAACATTCTAAATAATAAAACATATGAAAAAGATTCTATTATATACATTCATAGCCGCTGCAAGTGCTCTTGCGACCTCATGCAATGATTATCTGGATTGCGAACCTATCACTTCTGTCAGCACCAATGTCTATCTTTATTCCGAAACAGACCTAGCTGCTTATGCTGCCAAATTTTATAATGACAGTGAAAACGAAAACGATGACGAATATGGCAATATTCTTCCATCTCATGGTTCTGCCACTTATAATTTAGGATTATTCCAAAAAGATAATGGAACAGACGATCAAACCGCAGACTCACCAAGTAAACTTTTCATAAAAGGACAATACCATGTCGGTGACGATGACTTATGGCATAAATATTTCCGTAAGATACGTGCAGCTAATTACTTTATTCAAACTGTTACCGAACGATATGCCAACAGAGAAATATCCGGTAATGATGCAAATATCAAACACTATATTGGCGAGGTATATTTCTTCCGTGCTTATATTTATCTCACAGCATTGCAGAATCTAGGTGATTTTCCTATCCTAACTGAAATATTACCGGATGATTACAATGCCATACGTGAAGCTTCCAAACGGCGTCCGCGTAATGAAGTTGCACGCTTTATCTTATCTGATTTAGATAAAGCCTACGAATATATGCTTCCCACTGCTCCCGTAAGCAATCGGTTAAACAAAGACTGCGCTGCATTAGTAAAAAGTCGCGCAGCCCTATTTGAAGCAACATGGGAAAAATATCATAAAGGAAGTGCATTTGTTCCTGGTGGTCCCGGATGGCCTGGTGCTTCAATGGATTATTTAAAAGATTTTAGCATTGACATTGACTCTGAAATTAAATATTTTTTACAACAGGCCATAGAAGCAGCTGATATCGTAGCTCAAGGACACAATTTGCACGGAAATTATGCCTCGTTATTCAATTCTATTGATTTAAGCGGAATAGATGAAATCTTATTATGGCGTAAATACAGTGTCAACTCAGATGCCACTTCTTACCACTTTGTCGTAAGCTATTTGCAACGCAATGGCGGGGGAAACACAGGCTATACACGTTCCATGGTTAATTCTTATCTAATGTCTGATGGCCTACCCATCTATGCCAGTACCAATTATCAAGGAGACGATACATATGAACATATCTTTACCGACAGAGATGGACGTATGGGACAAACTATTTTAAAAACAGGAGATTTGTTATCTGATGATCCAAACTTTGCCACTTGGATAAAGAAGAGTGATGGATACGGCTACTTTTACCGCCCTGAAATTTTCGAGGCCCAAAAAGAAAATAGTAATCCGACCGGATACTGTCTGCGCAAAGGATTGAATACATCCGGAGATATGCAGTCAACAAAAGAATCCTATACAGGATGCCCGATCTTCCGTGCAGCAGAAGCCTACCTGAATTATATAGAAGCTTATTACGAATTAAACGGAAATCTAGGTGGCAACTGCGATAAATACTGGAAAGCTCTTCGTGCACGTGCCGGTATGAGTACAGACTATCAAAAGACCATAAACAATACAGACATAAGTAAAGAAAAACAAGATTGGGGAAGTTATTCTGCCGGTCAACAAATAAACACAACTCTGTACAACATCCGTCGTGAACGACGTGTCGAGTTGGTATCAGAAGGATTCCGTATGGCAGACTTAAAACGTTGGCGCGCTTTGGACCAAGTAAAAGATGTACACGTACAAGGATTTAATTTTTGGGATAGCATGTATCAACTGTATACAAACCCTCAAGCCGAAGACGCTGTAACCCCAATTCCCCAAATAACACTTTTAGAATATGGCGTAACAGACAAGACAGCCAATATTTCAGCAAAATCCGACCCATACGCAGAAGGAAAATATTTATTACCTTATCGTAAAAATGCTGCTAATATTGGTTTCAATGGATTAAACTGGAATACAAGCAAATACTTGTATCCTATTAGTAACAAGCAATTCCGCCTGACTACCGCTGTTCCAGGTTCTAATGAATATGAAAGTTCTACCATTTATCAAAACCCCGGATGGAGCAGAAATGATGGAACTTTACCTGAAGGTGAATAAACAAACATAGAAGTTTTCAGATAACAATGTAGAGAAACAGCCCTACAATCATTTATGGGAAGGAAAAGGAAAATTTCCGAAAAGTTTTCCTACCTTCCCATAGCATATTCACATTATATGAATATCTTTGTTTTGAAAACATAATCAATGTAGCAATAGACTATAATTACCGATATGGTGATAGTTTTATTTTCTTCTAACTACCGTTTTTTCGGTTTATTCTTACGAACTATTCTAGGTTGAAAAATAAACATATTATGAAAAGATTAATATCACTATTCTTGTTAACTTTAGGAATAATCTTACCTATCTTAGCACAGCAAAAAGAAATAGATGTCTACTTAGTAGGTGGGCAATCAAATGCAACAGGACAAGCTTTTAAAATTGACACAAGAGTCCGAATCTATTATTCTCGTTTCCTCAACAAAGGAGAGGGCAGTGAGCAATGGAACCCTTTATGCCAAGCTTCTGAAACAAAAAATAAATTCGGAATAGAGTTAAGTTTAGGTACAAAGTTACAGTCTTTATATCCCAAGCCTCAAATTGCATTGATAAAACACGCTTTATCTGGTTCCAATCTATATCAACAATGGAATCCGGGAAACCGTCAGAAAAATATTCGTGGCGAAGAATATATAAATTTTATAAAGACTGTAAAAGATGCTATCATCAGTTTGAAGCAACAAGGATATCGCCCTATTATTAAGGCTATGGTTTGGCAACAAGGAGAAGCAGATGCACGTGATATAGCTGGAATGGAACAGTCTCGCCAATATAGTTCGAATCTAAAGAATTTTATAGAACAAATACGAAAAGAATTTAATAGCGAAAACATGTTATTTGTATATGGAACTGTCATACCTATAGCCGCTTCTCGCTTTACAGGGCGTGAACTGGTAAGAAAAGCCCAATTTGCTGTTTCCAACAACTCAAACTCTGAGTTCTCCGTTAATAATGCGTTATTAATTCCAGCAGACGATTTACAAATGCTATATAATGACTATCAGATTCAGCACCTAAAGATGATGTACATTTAGGAATATATGGCATTCTAACATTAGGTGAGCGTTTTGCTGATGCTATTTATCAACATTTAAAATAAAAGTTCTTTTATTTGATAATTACACAATAAAACACAATCAGTCAGGAATGATGAAACCTCTATTAATCCTTTACAGATTATGAAGAAAAGACTTAATATTTTCTTGCTGGCATTCCCTTTGTGTCCAGTATTCCAGATTCAAGCTCAAGAAAAACCTAACTTGGTCTTCATCATGGCAGACCAATGGAGAGGAAATGCTTTAGGTTGTCTCGGAAAAGAGCCTGTCAAAACCCCTTGCCTGGACCAACTGGCCCGTGAAGGTGTGAATTTCACCAATGCTGTCAGCAGCTACCCTGTATCTTCACCGGCAAGAGGCATGTTGATGACAGGCATGTATCCGCATAAGAACAAAGTAACAGGCAATTGCAATTCTGCCAACGCTCCCTACGGAGTAGAACTTCCACAAGATGCACGCTGCTGGAGTGATATACTTAAAGCCAATGGATACCAGACAGGGTATATCGGCAAATGGCATCTGGATGCTCCCCATAAACCATACGTAGACACTTACAACAACCAAGGTGCAGTTGCTTGGAACGAATGGTGTCCCAAAGAACGCCGGCACGGTTTCGACTATTGGACCGCTTATGGCACTTACGACTACCATTTAAACCCCATGTACTGGGACACTGACACTCCCCGGGATAGTTTTTATTATGTCAATCAATGGGGACCGGAGTATGAAGCCGACAAAGCGATTGAGTACCTCAATAAACATATAGATAAGACGCAACCATTCGCCTTAGTCGTATCCATGAATCCTCCACACACCGGTTACGAGCTAGTGCCCGACCGATACAAGGAGATGTATAAAAATCTGAATGTAGAGACATTATGTGCCAACCGTCCCGACATTCCCGCCAAAGGCACTGAAATGGGCGACTATTTCCGCAACAATATCCGCAATTACTACGCCTGCATGACCGGAGTCGATGAAAATATAGGTCGGATAATCAACGAATTGAAACGTTTAGAATTATTTAAAAACACTATCGTAGTATTCACTTCTGACCACGGCATCTGCATGGGAGCTCATGAACAAGCCGGAAAAGATATCTTTTATGAGGAATCCATGAGGATTCCCGTCCTTATCTCATGGCCGGAAAAAATAAAGCCGAAAACCGACCAAACAACCATGATAGCTTTTGCCGACTTGTATCCGACCCTGCTTTCCATCATGGGCTTTCAGCAACAAATACCGGAAGAAGTACAAACATTCAACCTCGCTTCTATTCTCCTCTGCGGAAAAGAAAACAACTGCATTGTCCAACCCTACTATTACATACAGTCATCCAATCCAGCAACAGGCTACCGGGGATTGCGCACCGCCACACATACATTTACTATCCATGCAACCGATGGAAAGGTAGATAAGATTATTCTATTTGACAGGAGATCAGATCCTTATCAAATGAATAATATAGCTATGCAGCATCCCAAATTAGTAAACCGACTGAAAAGCCAATTAAAAACATGGCTACAAAAAACAGAAGATCCATTTTTTAATTATTTATAACCCATGAAGATACTATATATATCCCTTCTCTTCCTTATGAACTGTGTACTGAGTGTTGCACAACCGGAAATCATTATACCCAAACCGCATCAATTGAAATGGCACGAGGCGGAAATGGGAGCCGTATTTCATTATGACCTCCACGTATTCGACGGCATCCGCTACGGACAAGGCAATAACCGTATCAGTCCCATTGAAGATTACAACATTTTCAACCCCACCCAATTGAATACCGACCAATGGGTCTCAGCAGCTAAAGCCGCAGGCTGCAAATTCGCCGTACTCACAGCCACCCATGAAACCGGCTTCGGATTGTGGCAAAGTGACGTAAACCCATACTGCCTGAAAGCTGTAAAATGGCGTAACGGCAAAGGAGACATTGTCCGCGATTTTGTCAACTCCTGCCGTAAATATGGTATCCAGCCAGGCATCTATGTAGGCATCCGGTGGAATTCACTCCTGGGTATCCATAATTTCAAGGTAGCCGGTGACGGAGAATTTGCCGCCAACAGACAGGCGTGGTATAAACGCTTCTGTGAAAAAATGGTGGAAGAACTTTGTACCCGATATGGAGATTTATATATGATTTGGTTTGATGGCGGAGCCGATGACCCACGAGGTGACGGTCCTGATGTGGAACCCATCGTCAATAAATACCAGCCCAACTGCCTGTTCTACCACAACATAGACCGTGCTGATTTCCGTTGGGGAGGTTCAGAAACCGGCACAGTGGGATACCCCTGCTGGTCTACTTTCCCAGCCCCCTGTTCACATCATAAACGTATTGAAAGCCAAAAAGACCAAATAGCATTATTAAAACAAGGTGATCCCGAAGGAAAATACTGGGTACCAGCTATGGCAGACAGTCCCCTGCGCGGTGCCAACGGCCGCCACGAATGGTTTTGGGAACCCGATGACGAGAATAATATCTATCCATTGACAACGTTGATGGATATGTACGAAAAATCAGTGGGACGCAACGCTACGTTAATCATTGGACTGACCCCCGATCCCGATGGGCTATTGCCAGCAGGTGACGAACAGCGTTTAAAAGAATGGGGAGAAGAAATAAACCGGCGCTTTGGCACGCCATTGGTAGAAACCCAAGGCCGGAAGCAACGGCTTACGCTGAATCTGAATGAAAAGCAACCGGTCAACTACTGTATTATCCAAGAAGACATTACCAAAGGCGAAAGAATACGCCAATACAAGATAGAAGCGAAAGTCAACGGAAAATGGCAGACAGTATGCTCCGGCGAGTCTGTGGGACACAAACGCATTGCGCACTTCGAATCGGTAGAAACCACCGCCTTGCGCCTCACCGTCACCCAATCCGTTGCCTTACCCGCAATCAGCTATTTCAGCGCCTATAACGTAACCCTCAAATAAAAAATCATGAGAGAATATACAGCAATATTCATTTGTATTCTAATTTGCAATGTATTTATTTGTCCGAAATCCTTCGGGCAAACAGATTACACGTATAAAAAAGGAAAGTCATTCAAGAGTACAAACGCTTTGTCAATGACAGATACGATTGATTTAACTTCCATTTCTTCTCCCATACCCTATAAGAAATCCATACCCGGACAAATCCAGACTATTGCCTGTCCGGTACGGTTACCTGGGTACGTCCGAGGTATTTTCTTCAGCCGAGACTCCCGTCCGGGAGATTTTGAATGGCCCAACAATACCAACCGGCTCCTACCTTGGGTGTTCAACGATTTAAAAGAATTAACCGACACCCGCTATCCGGGAATACCTTCCAATGCAGCCCCATCTACGTTGGGAGATGCATTATTGCTGGAACTGACAAACGGAGAATACTTGTTTGCCAAAGCCATTGCCGGCCGTAACAGTTTAAGCTGGCTGCAAGTAAACGATAACGGCTCTGTCACCCTATATGTATCCACCTTAGGAAAAGACTATCTGAAACCGGAAGTCCCTCTTCTACTCATCCGACAAGGAAAAGATATTTATTCAACCATTCGGCAAGCCTATCAAGCGCTGATGAAAAATACAGAAGCCGCCGACTTAAAAAGCCGCACAGCCAAGGAATATTTCGAAGCTTTCCGCTATCTCGGTTGGTGTACATGGGAACATTATCATGATGATATAAACGAATCCAAGGTAATAAACGATATGAAAACGATAGAGGCATCCGGCATTCCTATCCGGTATGTACTGATTGACGACGGTCATCTCGCCCACAAGAACAGGCAACTGACCGATTTCATACCGGATAAACAACGTTTCCCGTCGGGATGGAAAAAAATCATGTCATACAAAAAAGAAAATAAAATAAAATGGATCGGACTGTGGTACAGCCTTTCGGGATACTGGATGGGATTATCCCCCGAAAACGGATTTCCACAAGTCGTCCGACAAGCCCTATACCCACACGCCGGCAGCCTTCTGCCAGGAACGGACAGCACCCGCATCCGTTCCTTCTATCGCTACTACGTCAGCACCTTAAAAGAACAAGGATTCGATTTTCTGAAAGTAGATAACCAAGCTTTTACACTACCACTCTACATGGGAGGCCATGAAAGTATCCGCCAGGCAACCGACTGTAACCGAAGCCTAGAAGCCGAGACCCATCGGCAAAATATGGGACTAATGAACTGTATGGCACAGAACGTCATCAATACTGACCATACGTCACACAGTAACAGCACCCGTGTCAGCATAGACTATAAGAAATATGATGAGGATATGGCAAAATCACATCTATTCCAGTCTTATACCAATACCTTGCTACTAGGACAAACCGTATGGCCCGACCATGATATGTTTCATTCCTGCGATACCGTTTGCGGCACCTTGATGGCACGTTCCAAAGCTATTTCCGGAGGTCCGGTCTACCTGTCGGACGCCCCTCGGGACTTTATCAAGGAAAACATTTTCCCCTTAATTGACGAACAAGGCAAACTGTTCCGTCCCGAAGCTCCCGCCGTACCTATGCCAGAATCTATACTGACCAATCCATTATGGAGTGGAAAAGCGTATCGAGTAGCAGCTCCCTCAGGCAACGGAGCAATGACATTAATCTGTTACAACCTGAATGTTTCCCCCCGGCATCAGCAAGTCCAAGCCATTATAAAAAAAGAAGATTATTCTCTTCGGAACAGTTTTGAAAAAATGTCTGCCACCTCCGAAGAACGCGTGCTGCTTTATAATTGGGAATCACAAAAGGCAGAAGAACTATCAGACAGCAGTACATTCGAACTCATCGGATTTACAGACAAACTGTTTCATCTCTGCCCCATACGGAAAGGATGGGCAGTCATTGGCGTACAGGAAAAATATCTATCCCCGAGCACCGTCCAAACTATCTCTTTAACAGAGAATCGGTTGGAGCTGAACGTACTATGTACAGGTACACTAAAAGTATGGATAGAAAATTCCGGCAAGCAAGAACTGAGAAGTATTTCCATAGATACCCCCCAAAAAATTGTAATCGAAAAATAACTTATAAAACCAGCCGATATGAATAAAAAACTACTTGTATCTTTCGCTCTCGCTTCCTTAACAGGAATCTCGACGCAAGCAAAAGAAAAAATGTCTTCAGAAACAACCCAACAACGTCCCAATATCATCTTATTTATGGTGGACGACATGGGTTGGCAAGATACATCCTTACCTTTCTGGACACAGAAAACCCACTATAACGAAACCTATGAAACCCCCAATATGGAACGTCTGGCCAAAAAAGGGATGATGTTCACACAGGCATACGCCTGCAATATCAGTTCCGCTACCCGTTGCAGTCTGATAACGGGTGCCAACAACACCCGACATCGTGTAACAAACTGGACGCTTGAAAAAAACAAAGCTACCGACAGACCAAGCAATACAATACAATTACCAGACTGGAACTACAACGGAGTCAGCCAAGTAACAGGAACGTCCAATACCTTTGTCGGCACTTCTTTCGTTGAGTTACTCAGACAGAACGGTTATCATACCATCCACTGCGGAAAAGCTCATTTCGGTTCTATTGACACACCGGGAGAGAACCCTACCCATTGGGGGTTTGAAGTAAATATAGCCGGACATGCCGCCGGTGGTCTGGCTACTTATCTGAGCGAACAGAACTACGGGCACACCCGCGATGGAAAACCCTATTCACTAATGGCTATCCCCGGCTTGGAAGATTATTGGGGAACAGGTATATTTGCTACAGAAGCCCTGACACGAGAAGCTATCAAAGCATTGGACAAAGCAAAAAAATACAATCAACCTTTTTATCTATATATGGCACATTATGCCATCCACGTTCCTGTTGACAAAGATATGCGCTTCTTCCCCAAGTATATTAAAAAAGGACTTAGTGACAAAGAAGCCGCATATGCATCCTTAATTGAAGGAATGGATAAAAGTCTGGGGGATTTGATGAACTGGTTGGAAAAAAATGATGAAGCAGATAATACCGTTATTATTTTTATGAGTGACAACGGAGGGCTAGCTGCCGAACCCGGATGGCGCGACGGACAAATTCACACTCAAAACGCTCCTCTCAACAGTGGTAAAGGCTCCTTATATGAAGGAGGAATACGCGAACCAATGATTGTAAGCTGGCCCGGAGTAGTCACCCCAGATACTCGTTGTGACAAATATCTTATAATTGAAGATTTTTATCCTACCATACTTGAAATGGCGGGTATCACAAACTATAAGACAGTCAACCCTATAGACGGTATCAGCTTTATGCCCCTGCTGAAAGGTACAGGAGACCCGTCTAAAGGACGCGCACTGGTATGGAATTTCCCTAATATCTGGGGTAATGACGGGCCAGGCATCAATCTGGCCTGCTCTATCCGCAAAGACGAATGGAAACTGGTCTATTATTATGAAACCGGTAAAAAAGAACTTTTCAACATACCAAATGATATCAGTGAAAAAAATGATGTAGCAAAGCAACATCCCGGCATCGTAAAACGGCTCTCCAAGGAATTAGGGAACTATTTGCGAGCAACAGGAGGACAACGTCCCACATTCAAAGCCACCGGAAAACCCTGCCCGTGGCCAGATGAAATCTAACTCCTGTCAGTATATGAAATATGCCCGACTACATTTTCTTAATGTAATCGGGCACATTCCAATGTATTATGTATTCCTGCCGAACATTTCTCAAGCCACCGGAATAGCTAATTAATAAATTATAAACAATATCAATAAAATCCGCTAAGCGTTTTCCTTAAAAGCCTTTTCTTCCGCTTCACTGATTATCTGCTCAACCACATCCGTTTTCTTAATCTCCTCCAAAGAAAGATCCGGAGTAACGACCCCACTGTCTGAAGGCTTACTATCAGAAACCGTTACCTCCTCCTGAGATAACTCACGGGCAGCCTTAGCCGCAAAAATACATTCAATAAAACCGGAATCATTCTTGATTTTTCCCAAAGCCACACGCGCAGCCATTTGCTGAGACTCTTTTTTAGAATAACCGGTTCCTTTTCCTCCCGAAATACCTTCCACCAAAACTTCACTCTCGAAAGTAGGATTATATCCCTGATCGTGTGATTGGGTTATCAGCTCAAAGGTAACCTCAAAACGATTTTTTTGACTCCATTCTATCAACTTGGATTTAAAATTTACCTCCTTACGGGAAATCTTCTCCAAATTTATATAAGATCCAATAATACGATGCTCCATGAAATATTTACAGGCACGATATCCCCTGTCTAAATAAATAGCACCTACCAATGCTTCGAATGCATTGCCGCACATATAGCTGTTATGAGAAGACTGGCGGGCTGTATACTTGATCAGCTTATCCAAACCAATCTCTATAGCCAAACGATTCAATGTTTCACGCTGCACTATTTTAGAACGGGTGTTCGTGAGAAAACCCTCACGCTTTCCTTCAAACCTTTTGTAAACAATATCTGCCACCACAGCATCCAAAATAGCATCCCCCAAAAATTCCAAACGTTCATTATTAAGCAAACGCCCCTTTTCAGACTTCACTGATAAAGATTTGTGAAGCAAAGCCTGTTCGTAGATGCTAATATCTTTGGGATAGAATCCAAGCATCTTATAAAAACGAAAATAAGACTCCCTATCCTTACGAAAAAGAAGTCTTATCCTATCTTTTATATTGCTAAACACGACTATTCAGCATATTTTTTTACGATTACACATGCATTATGTCCACCAAAACCAAAGGTATTGCTCAATGCAGCGTTTACTGTACGTTTCTGAGCTTCGTTGAACGTGAAGTTCAAGTTATAATCAATGTTTTCATCATTATCACCTTCCTCATGGTTGATAGTCGGCGGAACAATGTCGTTCTTCACAGCCAATACACTGGCAATAGCTTCTACCGCACCGGCAGCACCCAACAAGTGTCCTGTCATAGACTTAGTAGAGCTGATATTCAGTTTATAAGCGTGATCTCCAAATACATCCTTGATAGCTTTCACTTCTGAAACATCACCTACAGGAGTCGAAGTTCCATGTACATTGATATAATCAATGTCTTCCGGCTTCAATTCCGCATCTTCCAATGCGTTCAACATCACCAATTTAGCGCCCAATCCTTCCGGATGAGAAGCTGTCAAGTGATAAGCGTCGGCAGAAGCGCCTACACCGGCAAGTTCCGCATAAATCTTGGCACCACGTGCTTTTGCATGTTCCAATTCTTCCAAAATCAGACAGCCTGCGCCTTCACCCATCACAAAGCCATCACGGCTTGCGCTAAACGGACGGGATGCACGTTCCGGATCATCGTTACGGGTAGACAAAGCATGCATAGCGTTAAAACCGCCTAAACCAGCTTCAAAAATTGCAGCTTCCGCACCACCTGCCACAATTACATTTGCTTTACCCAAACGGATATAGTTAAATGCATCGGCAATAGCATTTGATGAAGATGCACAGGCAGAAGTTGTTGTGAAGTTAGGACCGTGGAAACCATACATGATAGAGATCTGTCCCGATGCAATATCAGCTATCATTTTGGGGATAAAGAATGGGTTGAATTTCGGTCCGACAGTATCTTTATTCAGTGTATAATTAGCTACTTCTTCTTCAAAAGTATGAATACCTCCGATACCTACACCGTAAATTACACCTATTCTATTCAAATCTTCTTTTTCGAGGTCCATTCCAGAATCCTCCACCGCTTCTTTAGCAGCTGCAATGGCATACTGTGTATACAGATCCATTTTGCGAAGTTCTTTACGGTCAATGTAATCAGTTCCATTGAAATTCTTCACTTCGCATGCAAAATGAGTCTTGAATTTAGACGCATCGAAATGAGTAATAGGTCCTGCCCCGCTTATCCCCTTCACCAGGTTTTCCCATGTTTCTGCAACATTGTTACCTACAGGAGTAAGAGCACCAAGACCTGTTACTACTACTCTTTTTAATTCCATA
>OAUZ01000159.1_pt1 | contig 21397 bp, 10 predicted proteins | sample 1476341 | NCBI WGS metagenome assembly OAUZ01 (sample SAMEA2580071, study PRJEB22360) | human gut metagenome | biome: human gut; feature: human-associated habitat; material: faeces | place: Denmark | collected 2008/2010 | reverse complement strand
AGCTGGAAGAATACTGTTATTTTTCTTTTTTATTTCCGGTACATTAAATGCTCAACTTCCGATTATTCAGACGAAGTTTACTGCCGATCCGGCTCCATTAGTGTATAAAGACAAAGTATATCTCTATACTACTCATGATGAAGATGACGCCCCACAGGGCTATGCCGGTTTCCGTATGAAAGAGTGGTTGCTTTATACTAGTTCCGATATGGTAAACTGGACAGAGCATGGTGCTGTAGCGAATCTATATAGTTTTAAATGGGCTGATCCGGCTATATCCGGATGGGGTGGATTTGAAAATGGGGCCTGGGCACCTCAATGCATTGAACGGGATGGTAAATTTTATTTATATTCTCCATTGCAAGGAAGAGGTATTGGGGTGCTGGTTGCTGACAATCCTTATGGACCATTTGTTGATCCGATAGGAAAACCTCTGATTGGAGCGGAGTATGATAGTATTGACCCGAGTGTACTCATCGATGATGATGGGCAGGCATATTTGTATTGGGGAAATCCTAATCTTTGGTATGTAAGGCTAAATAAGGATATGATTTCTTACAGTGGTGAAATTATAAAAGATACATTGGTTAGGAAGGTGGAAGGATCAGATGATCCTTACCATTTTCAGGAAGGCCCTTGGGCGTATAAGCGAAATGGGAGGTATTATATGGCTTATGCGACAACTTGTTGTCCTGAAGGGATAGGATATGCAATGGGGAACAGTCCAACTGGTCCTTGGGAATTTAAGGGATATATAATGAAGCCGGATGGCAGGTCTTCCGGTAATCATCCCGGAATCATTGATTATAAAGGCAAATCGTATGTTTTTGGGTTTAGCTATCAATTAAATTATGCGATAACCGATCAACATCACGAACGTCGCTCAATTTGTGTGGCTGAGATGGAATATAATCCGGATGGTACAATAAAAAGACTTCCATGGTGGGAAGAAGGAGTGGCTGTAAAGTCGGTCGGGGTACTTGATCCCTATGAGCGAGTTGAAGCTGAAACGATATCATGGAGTGAGGGCGTTAAAACAGATCGGGACAAGAAATTTGGGATATATGTAACTTCTATCCATAATGATGACTACATTCGGTTACAGGCTGTTGATTTTAAAGAAGGGGCTCGAACATTCGAGGTTAGTGCTGCTACGGCAACTTTTTGGGGAAAAATAGAAATAAGATTGAATGACCGACAAGGGACTTTATTAGGTGTGTGCAAAATAAGTAATACCGGTGGGTGGGAAACTTGGAAAACCTTTGGAACTTGCGTAAAAAAAATAGAGGGTGTTCATGACTTGTTTTTAATCTTTAAGGGGGGGTGAAAAGGACAAATTATATAATTTGGATTATTGGAAATTTGGGTAATGATGTATTAGGAAGATGTTATATATAAAAAATGCTATGAATTGTCTTTGTTCTATTAGGTTTGATATGTTTATCACATTTATCTTGTCAGCTACTCTCTGTTCCTTCCTCTTGTGGGGCAATTCCCAATGAACAACAAATGAAATGGCAAGAAATGGAGTATTATGCTTTTATTCATTTTTCTATTAATACATATACAGATCAAGAATGGGGTGATGGAGGGAATAAGCCTGCGCTATTTAATCCTACAGACTTAGATTGTCGCCAATGGGCACGTATCTGTAAGCAGGCTGGTATGAAAGGTATTATTCTTACTGCCAAGCATCATGATGGCTTTTGCTTATGGCCCTCGGAATATACGGAATATTCAGTGAAAAATTCACCTTGGCGTAATGGTAAAGGTGATTTAGTGAAAGAATTGGCAGAAGCTTGTAAGGAATATGGTCTGAAGTTAGGAATTTATTTGTCGCCATGGGATCGTAATCATCCGGATTATGGACGTCCTGAATATGTTACTTATTTTAGAAACCAACTGAAAGAGCTACTGACGAATTATGGGGAAATATTTGAGGTGTGGTTTGATGGTGCAAACGGAGGCTGGGGGTACTATGGAGGAGCAAGGGAGGATCGCAAAATAGACCGTAAAACTTACTATGATTGGGATAATACTATACAATTAATACGCCAATTGCAGCCGAATGCGATTATCTGGAATGAATGTGGTCCTGACATTCGTTGGTGTGGAAACGAACATGGTTCGATTGGGGAGACAAACTGGAGTTTGTTTGATGCTCATGAATATGCCCCGGGAACGGCGGATTCGAAAGTGTTGCGTGTAGGAAGAGAGAGTGACCCTGATTGGGTTCCAGGTGAGGTAAATGTGTCTGTCAGGCCAGGTTGGTTCTACCATGCTTATGAAGATGCAAAGGTGAAGACATTGCCGCAATTGCTTGAAATTTATTATAATTCTATTGGAAGGAATGGCACGTGGTTGTTGAATTTTCCAATTGACAGAAGGGGGATGATACATGAAAATGATGAAAAAGCTGTATTAGATTTAGCTTCAACTATAAAAGAAATATTTGCGAATAATTTGGCTGAAAATGCCAAGATTGAAGCCTCGCATGTCCGTGGAAATAGTAGGCGTTTTTCCGCATCACGAGTGGTTGATGGTAAAAAAAGTACTTACTGGTCTACTGATGACAGTATTCGTACAGCTTCCCTAACGCTTGATTTTGGTGAACCTATATCGTTTAATCGTATTCTTTTGCAAGAGTATATCCGATTGGGGCAGCGTGTGAGGGCATTTACTATTGAAGCAAATATTAATGGTGAATGGAAAGAAATGACCAGAGAAACTACTATTGGATACAAGCGTATTTTACGTTTACCTACAGTGAAAGCTACTCAGATACGTTTTACGGTTACTGATTCGAAAGCATGTCCGGTTATCTCGAATATTGCTGTCTATAATGCGCCACAGATACTTACGGAACCGAAGATAACACGTAATAAAACTGGAGAGATACTTATTTATCCGGCTGATAAAGAATCGCTTGTTTATTATACATTAGATGGTACGGAACCTACATTGAAATCGGCAAAATATGTGGGGCCTGTTTTTATGGAAGGTAAGGGAAGTGTACGAGCTATGTCGGTAGATCCTGTTTCTAGGAAGAAGAGTCAGGTGAGTCGTGAGGAATTCGGTATTTCACGTAAAGATTGGAATATACTTGGTATAAATGATCCTAATGTGAATAATATTCTTGATGGTGAACAACATACTGCGTGGCATCGTCGGGAGGGGGTGCCGTCAGATTTGATTATTGATTTGGGGCAAGAATATGATTTGACAGGATTTCGGTATTTGCCTGATCAAAGTTATATTTTCCCTTCAGGCATTATTTCTCAGTATGAATTTTCTGTTTCTACAGATAATAAGCATTGGAAATTGGTAAGTAGTGGAGAGTTTTCTAATATAAGAAATAATCCCTTGTGGCAAATTAAGCGGTTTAAGCAAGTAAAAGGACGTTATATTAAGTTTCGTGCTTTAAAAAATACTCATAATAATGATATTGTCGGTTATGCTGAAATAGATATCTTGACATTATAATAGCTTACTTATGAAGGACAACATATTATTAGTAGTAGCTGTATACGTATTATTTGCAATAAACTTTCAGTTGTTTTTTTTTACAATGATACCATGAAGATTTTAATAGTAAAACGAGTAACTATTCTGTTTTTCTTGATTCTTATCTACCTGTCTTTTGAGGTAGCTGCATGCCGGGTGAGAGTGAGAGAAAGCTTCGATGAAGGCTGGCAGTTTCATAAAGGTGACATCGTTATAAAAAGAGCTGTAAAAGCAGGTAGGCATGGTGGACTGGCCGATGCGGATGTGAGAATGGTGGAAGGTGAAGAGATCATTATTGCCTATACCGATGGAAATAAGGTTGTCGATTACAAAGCGAGTGACTGGACAAGTGTTAATCTACCGCACGATTGGCTGGTAGAAGAACCTTTTGTTAATGACTCTACTTTGGGAAGCCAGTCTAGCTCGAACTGTTATCGGCCTGTAGGTATTGGTTTCTACCATAAAGAGTTTAATATACCTATTGAAGATGAAGGGAAGAGAATTAGTGTTGAATTCGACGGCATTTTCCGTAATAGCACAGTGTGGGGCAACGGACATATCAAGGGAAATCATCCAAGAGGCTATCTATTCACACGGAATATAGTGATGGCTCTTTATCAGCCAATCAGCGTTACCCATTGGGGGGCGATGGTGGATTATAATATATTTACCGATCCCTCCACTTTGAAACAACTTCCCCAAAATGAAACGAATAAGCATTTCGTGTACATACCTGTGATTTTTTTAAATCTGGAGAAAGGTAATTATAAGGTGGACAATGACGATAGCGATGTTTTTCGGATGGGACTCCTGAATCCTAAAATGGATGAATTAGGTGTTGTTTCTCCTCATTTAAGGCGACTGACTAAAGCGCCAAAAATGTCTTTGCCAGTCATAAAAGCAGGCAGTAACAACAATAATTTAGTTTACTGGTTTGGCTGGACCGTTAAAAGTTTGGAGACACAGGGTGAACGTTCAGTTACTGGAATGGATGCGGAGCGAGGAGTATATGTAGTCACGCTAGTGGCTTACGAAGGCCCGATGAAGGATTTTATTCAAGCCAATGATGTGGTACTTAAATTGGGAGAAACGGATGTGAATAATTTAGATGACTTACAGAGAGCAGCGAAACGTGTTCTTCCGGGGAAAACACAAGAAATGGTTGTTTTCAGAAATCAGAAAGAAAACAGAATCAATATATTAAGCAAGAAATAACTATAAAGACATAAATGTAAAATGAAGAAAAGTATCTGTTATTTATTACTGATCGTATGTGTTATTATGGGAAACCGTATATCTGCTCAGGAGCTTAAATTGTGGTATGACCGACCTGCTAAAGTGTGGGAAGAAGCTCTTCCTTTGGGTAATTCCAGGCTGGGAGCTATGGTTTATGGTATTCCGCAACGCGAAGAACTTCAACTGAATGAAGAAACCATTTGGGGAGGCAGCCCTTACCGCAATGATAATCCTAAAGCTGTGCAAGCATTGCCTGAAGCCCGGAAACTTATTTTTGCAGGAAAAAACACAGAGGCTGATAAACTCATTAACGAAACCTTCTTTACTCGTGCACATGGAATGCCCTTCCAAACTGCAGGTAGTATCATTCTGAATTTTCCTGGACATGAGAATTATCAGAACTTTTACCGCGAACTCGATCTTGGTCGTGCTGTTTCAACTACACGTTATACGGTGGACGGTGTGGAATACGCACGTGAAGCTTATGCTTCTTTTGCTGATGACGTGATTGTTATGCGTATAACGGCAAGCCGGAAAAGAGCAATAAATTTTGTCTTGGAATATAGCAGACCTGTTAATTTTAATGTGTCGGTTAAAGGAAGCACGTTGATATTTCACAGTAAGGGAACCGATCATGAAGGTATACCCGGAGAAATAAACTATCAGATACATACCCGGGTAGTGACGAATGACGGTGAGGCAGAAGTTTTAAATAATAGGATTGTCGTAAAAAATGCAACCGTGGCTACACTTTATATTTCCATCGGCAGCAATTTTATCGATTATAAAACGTTGGGAGGTGACGAGTACGTAGCCAAAGTGGCTCGAAAACTCGATTGTGCGATAAAGAACAATTACAAAGCTGCCTTGAAAAAACATATTGAAATATTCAGCCAGCAATTTAACCGGTTCAAACTTAATTTGGGAAACCGTTCTGACGGTGTGAAGAAAAATACGGTACAACGGATTGCTGATTTTCAAATTGATCAGGATCCTTCTTTGGTTACACTCTTAACCCAGTTTGGACGTTACCTGTTGATCTGTTCGTCCCAACCTGGTGGTCAACCTGCCAATTTGCAAGGAATCTGGTGTCATCAGATGAATCCTTCGTGGGATAGTAAATACACTCTCAATATCAATGCTGAAATGAACTATTGGCCTGCTGAAGTGACTAATCTGAGCGAAACTCATCTTCCTTTCCTGCAAATGGTAAAGGATTTGTCGGAAAGCGGACGACGGACTGCTGCTATGATGTATAATGCCGAAGGATGGACTGTACATCATAATACGGATATCTGGCGGGTAACGGGGCCGATAGATTTTGCCCGGTCTGGTATGTGGCCCACTGGTGGAGCCTGGGTATGCCAACACCTTTGGGAGCATTACCTTTATACTGGTGATAAGAAATTTCTAGCCGATGTGTACCCGGCTATGAAGGGAGCTGCTGATTACTTTTTGAGCAGCATGGTTAAGCATCCTAAATATGACTGGATGGTTGTTTGCCCTTCTGTTTCACCTGAACAGGGAGGCGTTGTAGCCGGATGTACCATGGACAATCAACTGATTATCGAACTGCTCACAAAAACGGCTAAAGCCAATGAAATATTGGGTGAAAGTCCCGTTTACCGTCAAAAATTGTACGAGTTGTTGGAGAAATTGCCTCCCATGCACATTGGTAAGCATACTCAGTTGCAGGAATGGCTTGAAGATATAGACGATCCGAAGAACAAGCATCGTCACGTTTCACATCTTTACGGATTGTATCCCGGCAATCAAATATCTCCTTACCGTACTCCCGAATTATTTGAGGCGGCACGCAACTCCCTAATCTACAGAGGGGATATGGCAACTGGTTGGTCAATAGGTTGGAAAGTAAATCTTTGGGCACGCTTGCTGGATGGCAATCATGCCTATAAAATCGTAAAAAATATGCTTACATTGGCGGGTGGGAGCTCACAAAGCGGTCGTACTTATCCCAACATGTTTACCGCGCACCCACCTTTTCAGATTGACGGAAACTTCGGACTTACCGCTGGCGTTGCTGAAATGCTGCTTCAGAGTCATGACGGGGCTGTTCATCTGTTGCCGGCCCTTCCCGAGGTATGGAATAAGGGAAGCGTATCGGGGATCAAGGCTCGTGGGGGCTTTGAGGTATCTATGCAATGGGATAAGGGCGAAGTGACGGAGGTAACTATATTGTCTAGCTTAGGTGATAACCTGCGGATACGTTCATATGTACCCTTGACAGGCAAAGGCTTGAAAGAAGCCAAAGGGAAAAATGCCAATAGGTTTTTCGAAAGAGTAAATATAACTTCTCCTGTGATCTCGACGCAGGCTTCTTTCAAAGGAAGTGCTTTGAAAAAGGTGTATGAATATGATATTACTACAACAGTCGGAGGAAAATATACTTTTAAAAGAGCAGAATAAAGATCATGTATATGGCAAAAAAATAGAAGCAGTATTGATTGGCCTTATGATAGGTATAACCGGTTTATCTGCAAGCACATGCTCGGATAAGTCAGAGACGAAAGGCATAGTTATTCAAACAGAAGCTGGGACACTTCGGTTGATGCCGTTGAACGATCGTTCCATACGGGTCAGGTTTACACGTCCGGATTCAAAAGAGATGGAAGAACTGATTTATGTTGGAAGTACCAAGATTCCGAAATATAGAATCAAGGAAAGTCAGTCACAGGCAATTCTCTCTCTTAATAATATTTCGGCAATATATAATAAGAGGAATAATACATTGATTTTTAAAGACCGTAACGGGAAAATAGTTTTGGAAGAAAAAGTAGGAGGGCGCCGGATGGAGCAATCGACCATACAGGGAGAACCAACCTATCTTGTCGAGCAACAATTTATTTCTCCAGTTGATGAATATCTCTATGGAACCGGTCAGTTTCAGGATGGCTACCTGAATGTACGCGGGTTAACACGTCGATTGACACAAGTTAACACTCAGATAGCCATCCCTTTTATCCTCTCCAATAAGGGGTATGGCCTTCTTTGGAGTAATTACGGACTTACTGATTTTAATCCGGCAGATAAGAGCGTAAACTTGTCTCCGTCTAGTTCAGCAGGGGAAACGATAACTGTAGATGCTACTTCTACTACCGGAAATAAGCAGGAAGTGAGAAATATAAGTGCATTCACAGCTGATATTGACATTACCGAGAGCGGCAATTATTCGATTCTTTTGGATGTGGGGCAAAAGATGGCGCGGAAACATTATGTGTCCATTAATGGCAAAAATGTGGTGAATGTAAATAATATCTGGCTTCCGCCTACCACCTCCTTTATCGTCAAACTGGAAAAGGGAAGACACTGGATAGAAGTGCAGGGTGATCGAAATGATAAACCTTCACTTTATTGGCGTAAAGTAACAAATGAAACTACATTTCGTTCACCTGTTGCACAAGCATTGGATTATACCATATTTGCAGGAAATGCAGACGAAGTGATTGCGAGTTATAGGCAGTTAACAGGAGATGCGCCCATGATGCCTCTTTGGTCTATGGGATATATTCATTGTCGCGAACGCTATAACACACAAGCTGAACTATTGAAAAACGCAGCGAGTTTCCGCCAACGTAAACTACCGATCGATGTGATTGTTCAGGATTGGCAATACTGGGGGAAGTACGGCTGGAATGCCATGCGCTTTGATGAAGAACGATATCCGGATCCAGCGGAAATGGTTCGTAAACTGCACGAAATGAATATGCGTTTGATGGTTTCTGTATGGTCGAAAGTCGATGCTAATTCCGAATTGGGCAAGCAAATCATGTCAAAAGGCTATTATATTCCAGGTAGCGAATGGATTGATTTTTTCAACCCCGATGCTGCTGCTTTCTACTGGCAGAATTTCAGCAAGGGACTTTTGCAGCCCTATGGCATAGACGCTTGGTGGCAGGATGCAACTGAACCGGAAAACGATGATTTGTATAATCGCAGGATAAATAACGGTAAAGTGCCGGGCGAAGTCTATCGGAATGTCTACCCGATCTATGTCAATAAAACCGTTTATGAGGGTCTTCGGAAAGACGCACCTCATAAACGGGCTATAATTCTGACCCGTAGTGGCTTTTCGGGTATGCAGCGGTATGCTGCTGCAACTTGGTCGGGAGATGTAGGAAACGACTGGGAAACTTTACGTCGTCAGATAGCGGGCGGGCTGAACCAAATGGCTTCAGGACTACCTTGGTGGACTTATGATGCCGGAGGTTTCTTTCGCCCGGGTGACCAATATACGGACAAAGTTTATCAAGAACGCTTTCTTCGCTGGTTACAGGCTTCTACTTTTTTTCCGCTGATGCGTGTACATGGTTATATGAGCCAAACAGAACCGTGGCACTATGGAAAAGAAGTAGAAGATATTACCGCAAAATATATCCATTTGCGATACAGTATGTTACCCTATATTTATTCACACGCTGCTGAGGTGTCTTTTTCGGGTTCTACATTGATGCGTCCACTTGTAATGGATTTCCCGGACGACCGGCAGGCACTGGAGCAGAAGCATCAGTTTATGTTCGGTAAGTCGTTACTTGTCGCTCCCGTTACCGAACCTTCCGTCAGCTGATGGAGCGTTTATTTGCCGGAAAATGCTGCCGGTTGGGTCGACTTCTGGAGTGGAAAGAAATATAGGGGAGGACAGACGACGGAGGTAGATATAGATTTAGCTAAAATACCTTTATTTGTTAAAGGCGGTTCCATATTCCCATTTAGTTTTGGTAAGCAATATGCGTCCGAATGCAAAGATACCCCCCTTGAGATTCGCATTTATCCTGGTGCTGATGCTACTTTCGTGCTGTATGAAGACGAAGGAGACAATTACAATTACGAACAGGGAAAGTTTAGTATGATTGAATTCGAATGGAATGAGAATAAAAAGACGTTTGTTATTGCTAACCGTAAAGGGGGATTCGAAGGTATGGAAAAGGTTAAAAGATTTAATCTGGTACTTGTTTCACCGGAGGAAGGAATCGGGGCAGGTGCTTCTTTGCAAGTGCGGGAGATCATTTACGAAGGTAAAAAACAAACTATAAAAATCTAATATAGCATGCATATAAAAACATTAATTGTCGCAGTTTCCTGCTTTATGCTTTTGTTTATGTGTTGTAAGCAAGAAGATAATATGAAGAAATTTGAACTGAAGGGTAATCCGATGATAGTGGATAAGTTTACGGCAGACCCTGCTCCGATGGTGTATGACGGTGTGTTGTATCTTTATGTCGGACACGATGAATATTATGAAGGTCAGAATTCAGCTTCGGGTGGAAAAGAGTTTAACATCACAGAGTGGCTCTGTTATTCTACGACGGATATGAAAACCTGGACAGACCATGGCTCTGTACTGAAACCGACTGACTTCAAGTGGGCTGTAGGAGAAGCTTGGGCTTCACAGGTTGTTGAGAAAGATGGAAAATTCTATTATTATACCACCGTACAGGCCGGAGAACCATACAACAGTAAAACGGTTGGAGTGGCTGTTGCTGATAATCCGCTAGGTCCTTTTACTGATGCCCGGGGAACACCGCTGATTACTGATGATATGACTCCCAACGGTCCGCGAGGCTGGTGGAACGATATTGACCCCACTGTTTTCTTTGATGAGGAGGGAACACCCTGGATGAGTTGGGGCAACGGTACATGCTTTTTAGTTAAATTAAAACCGAATATGATTGAGTTAGACGGTCCGATACAAATACTAGATTTACCTAATTTTATGGAAGGACCATGGCTTCATAAGCACAATGGACTTTATTATTTGACGTATGCTTCATCAGGTGATGAACGTGAAATGATGCACTATGCAACGGCTACCGATATGGAAGGAACATGGACTTACCGTGGAGCATTAACCGGAATGGCAGAAAATAGTTTTACTATTCATCCGGGTATTATCGAGTATAAAGGAAATTGGTATCTTTTCTATCACAATGCCAAGCTTACATTGAATGGAATCCCGGGCGCTATCGGACGCAGGTCTGTATGTGTGGACTATTTGTATTATAAACCTGATGGGACTATGGCTTACGTTGAACAGACAAAAGAAGGTATTACCGTTCAGCCCAAGTCTCCCCAAGAAGTAGCACTTATCACTAATCCATTTCCGGATGAATCGGTGGAAGTAAACAGAACCGTTATTGAATGAAAGAATATGAAGAGAAATATAGTCTCATTGTTTTTGTTCATTACTATATCGGCAAGTGGGCAAAATATGCCGGACTGGGAAAATCCGGCTGTTATCGGAATCAATAAGGAGGAATATCATGCAACGCTGACATTGCCTTCGGGGAAAAGTAAATGCGAGGAAATTGTTTCGTTGGATGGTATCTGGAAATTTAATTGGTCGCCCCAACCTGATATCCGTCCGGTAGATTTCTATAAAAATGACTTCAGTGTCGCAAATTGGGATGATATTGTTGTTCCTGGTAATTGGCAGATGCAGGGGTATGGTATGCCTATCTATTCTAACTGGACCTATCCGTTTAAGAAGGATCAACCCCGTGTGATGAGTGAACCACCGAAAGAATATTTCAGTTACCAAAATCGGAATCCGGTAGGCTCGTATGTGACTACTTTTCAAATTCCCCCAGGAGAAAGAGACAAGCGATATTACCTGCATTTTGCGGGTGTGGAATCGGCTATGTATGTGTGGGTTAACGGAGAGAAAGTAGGCTACAGTCAGAATTCTATGTCACCTGCTGAATTTGATGTCACATCGTATGTGAAGCCTGGTGAGAACCGTTTGGCGGTAGAGGTTTATCGGTGGTCGGACGGAAGTTACTTGGAAGATCAGGATATGTGGCGTCTGAGTGGCATTTTCCGCTCGGTCGATTTATGGATACGTCCGCAGATACATATAAAGGATTATACCTTGACTGCGGAACTTTCGGACAATTTTGCTTCGGCGAAAGTTGACATGAAAGTATGGCTTCGCAACCAATCAGCTAAAAAAGTGAAAAACTATGAGATAGAAGTCTTGTTGAAAGGAAGAGACAATAGAGGTAAAGAAGTAGAATATAAAATGGCAGCACCTGTGAAATCACTATCACCTCGGTCTGTAAATACATTCGATCTTTCCTGTGTGCTGGAGAATCCGAAATTGTGGTCGGCAGAAATTCCCAATCTGTATGACGTCAAGATCGTGCTGCGTAACAATAAAGGAGTACAAGAGCAATTTAGTAATCATTTGGGGATTCGGAGAATGGAAGTTAGAGGCGAAGTGTTCTATTTCAACGGCAAGCCAATCAAGATGAAAGGAGTCAACCGCCATGAACACCATCCGCGGACAGGACGATTTGTGGATCGGGCAACTTTAGAAACCGATCTTCGGTTGATGAAACAGGCGAATATTAATATGATCCGTACCTCACACTATCCTGACGATCCGCTATTTTACGAACTATGTGACATCTACGGTTTTTATGTGATGGACGAAGCTAATCAGGAGAGCCATGATTATGGACTGCGAAACAAGGAGTTAGGAGATAATCCCGATTGGACGCTGGCACATATAGACAGAGCTGTCTCATTGGTGCAACGGGATAAGAACCACCCGTGTGTCCTTTTCTGGTCGTTAGGTAACGAAGGAGGACATGGTATTAATTCGCTGGCTATGGCGGATACCGTTCGTGCCCTGGATTCCACACGAATTGTATTCAGCGATACGGATAGGGAGATCTCGGACATCTATGACGATGGCTATCTTCACCCTGACCGTTTAAGAGAATTGGCTAGGGAAGTAAACGATAAACCCTTTTTTATGCGTGAGTATGCCCATGCAATGGGCAATTCACTCGGCAATTTTAAAGAATACTGGGATGTGATAGAGACCGACAAAAGCATTTTGGGAGGTGCTATTTGGGAATGGGCTAACCATGGTATTGCGAAAAAAAAAGATGGCTCACCTTTGAAATATGAAGCAAATCCTGCCTCTTTACAATTAGAACAGGACGAGTTTTGGGCGTACGGAGGCGATTTCGGTGATTATCCTAATTATGGAGAGTTTTGTATTGATGGATTAATCGGTGCGAACCGTGTTCCGCAGCCTCATTATTACGAGGTTCGGAAAGTTTACCAAAACATAGATTTCAAGCTAGAGGGTGCTTCAAATGTAAAGCTCGTCAACAAGCATGCCTTTCTGTCACTGAATGACTTTGAATATTTCTATGAATTTCTGAATGATGGAGAAATCGTCAAATCCGTCCATATTCCAGTCAATGCCAATGATGTATTGGAAATACCTTATAATATAGAAGCTGAAGGAGAGATATGCCTCAATGTATATGCGAAATTAAGTAAACCGACCATTTGGGCGAAATCCGGTTTTGTAGTTGCCTACGAGCAATTTATCCTGCAGCCAAAGAGGCAAGAGAGCATCAATATAAAAGGCAATACACCGCTTGTGAAAAATATGGCGGAAAGTATTGAGGTTATCGTCGGACATTCTGTTTTTGTGATTGATAAGTTAAATGGTGCCTTGATAAGCTGGAAAGTAAATGGAAAAGAAGTGTTGTATGCTCCTTTAGAACCTTATTTTTGGAAGCCGGCTAACGATAATCAGAAGCGCAATGAGTATAATCAGCGACTGGGTGCATGGAGAGAGGCCGGAAAACAAAGGACAGTAAAAAGGGTGATAACTAAAATGGAAAACGGATTGGCTGTTGTAAGGGTTGAAATGGAACTTCCTGTAGGAGCTGCATACGTACTGACCTATCTTGTGAATGGAGAAGGAAAAATGCAGGTAGAGGCTGATTATAAGCCTACAAAAAATAATATTCCGTTAATACCGAAATTCGGGATGCGTATACAACTACCAGCTGATATGCAACAGGTCGAATGGTATGGCCGTGGTGAGTTTGAGAATTACCCTGACCGTAAAACCGGGGCATTGCTAGGACGTTATGCTCTATCTCTTTCCCGATTTATAACTGATTATCCCGTGCCGCAGGATAACGCTAATCGTTGTGATGTTCGTTGGTTTTCCCTGAAAGATGGAGTTGGAGACAGGGGGATAAAAGTTACAGGACTCCAACCTCTTTGCTTTCGGGCATGGCCTTATACCGAAAAAGATATTGAGAAAGCCAAGCATCCTCATGAGCTACCACAAAGGGATTTCATTCAGGTTAATATTGATCTGAGCATTCACGGAGTAGGTGGAAACGATTCGTGGGGGGCACGTACGTTAGATAAATATACGATTGACGGTAACCACCCCTATACCTACGGTTTTATCATGGAATATGGCAGATAATGCTTATAATCGAAACCAATAAACAGGGATAATATGAAAAATAATATTTTTAAATTTTTAGTTTTCGGAATGGTATTATTTATGACTCCTGTTACCATTCTTTCACAAATCATAGAGCGTAAACGCCCTGTAGAGTGGAGTAAATTGATTGAAGGCGCTCGTTTTATGGATCGTTTTTTGCCTATGAAGGGCAACATTCTTTCGTCTGATACATGGGGGGCAACCTCTGTCATCCCTCGATATGTTGATAATGGGATTGAGGATCGTGTGTGGTCATATTGGGGAGGAAACATTCAAAAGGCAGAAGATGGGCAATACCACCTTTTCGTTTGCGGTTGGCTGGAAAATTCATCGGCAGGACATATGGAGTGGCCTAAGTCATATGTATTTAATACGGTGAGTGACACTCCGACCGGACCATTCAAACTTCATAATATCATTGGAAGGGGGCATAATCCGGAAGTGTTTCGCTTGAAAGATGGAAGGTATGTGTTATATGTTATTGACGGACGGTACGTGACTGATGATGTGAACGGAGTATGGAAATATGGTAAGTTCGATTTTGATTCGCGTGATCGCAAAGTGATTGAGGGATTGTCTAATCTTTCTTTTGCTCAACGGGAAGACGGCTCGTTCGTAATGGTTTGCCGTGGAGGAGGCATTTGGATAAGTCGTGACGGATTGTCAACTTATCATCAGATTACGGACGAAAGTGTCTATCCTAATGTGGATGGGCGCTTTGAGGATCCGGTAATATGGAGAGATTCTGTCCAATATGATATGATTGTCAACGACTGGTATGGCAGGATTGCTTATTACCTTCGTTCCAAAGATGGTGTAAAATGGGTCATTGATCCCAGAGAGGCTTATATGCCTGGAATTGCAATTCACGAAGACGGTGTAGTGGAAGATTGGTTTAAATTTGAACGAATCAAGATTTTTCAGGATCAATATGGTCGTGCTGTTCAAGCAAATTTTGCCGTCATAGATACTTTAAAGCATCAGGACAAGCCCTATGACAACCATAGTTCGAAAAACATCAGTATTCCATTAAATCCCGGATTGATCTTGACTGTTATGAATACTGAACCGATACACCCCAAAACAAAAAGCATACAGGTGAGAATCAAGGCCGAAGAAGGTTTTAATCCCCATACGGATATAGATATTCGGTCATTACGGTTCGGTGCATCTGAAGAAGTGAATTACGGCAGGGGATGCAGCGTGCTGAAAACAGAAAAAGATGGAAATGACTTGATTGTCATTTTTGATGCGAAAGGTCATGGAGTTACGGAAGAAGAGTTTGTTTTAAAGCTGATAGGGCGTTCTGTTCAAGGCAAATTACTTTATGGATATGCCCGTCTCCCTCATGTGGACTATAACGCACCTATTCTTTCGGCGCGTGCACCTGTTTTCTTAGCCGAAGGACGAACTCAATGTAAGATTGAAATACAGAATTTTGGATTGTCAGTATCTGAACAGTCGGTATTGGAGATTGAAACTATTGATGGCAACAAGAGGATAAGAATCGCTTCAGGGAAGATTCCGGTGCTGCGACCTTATGAAAAAGTAGAACTGGTGCTTCCGGTTTCAAAAAAAACGGGGGATTGGAAAGAAGAACAGTTGAAAGTGACTATATTATCAAATAAATAATCAATATATAATGGGAAGATTAAATAATAGCGGAATGAGTTTACGTCTTTTGCTGTTACAAGTTGTTTTACTTTTATGTTCTTGTACGCCGAAAGATACCTTGGAATCGCCTAATGGTAAAATTCAACTTTCAGTCAAGGTGGATAATGCTACGGATAAAGGGTGGGGAAATGCGTCTTTTACGGTGGAATATCTTAATGGAGATAAAAAAACTATAGCGTTGAAGGAAGCCGGTTTGGGACTTGTAACGGAAACGCAGGATTTTAGTAATAATTTGAAGCTCTTATCTGTTACCGATACGAAAATGATTCGGGATGATTACCGGATGATAACGGGTAAGAAAAGTCATTGTACTAATGAAGCCCATGAGCGAACTTATCGTTTTGAAAATAATGCCGGACAAATGGTTGATGTAACTTTCCGTGCTTATAACGACGGGGTTGCATTCAGATATACTCTTAGAGCACAAAATAAAGAAATAGAATATATAACAGAGGAACTCACTTCTTATTCCATCCCTGATGGTTTGAAAAGGTGGATGCAACCTTATGACCCTGGGTATGAACGCTTTTATCCGTTGGCTACAGATGGAACGGCTAGTAAGGAACATTCATCCAAAATGTGGGGATATCCGGCACTTGTAGAGAACGAAAATGCCGTATTCATGCTGATAACCGAAGCTAATACTCTACGCGGACATTGTGCTTCAAGGTTGGACAATAAGCAAAATCCAGAAAAATATCAAGTTAATCTGGCGGATGACAAACTTCCATTCAACGGTACATGGACGTCTCCTTGGCGTGTCTTGCTTATCGGATCACTGGCGGATATTGTGGAATCGACACTTGTTACAGATGTTTCGGAACCTTCTACAGTAAATGATATGAATTGGATTAATCCCGGCCCTGTATCATGGATATACTGGGCGCATAATCATGGGACAAAGGATTATCAGATTGTAAAAGAATACATTGATTTGGCGGTACAAATGAAGTGGCCTTATACTTTGATTGACTGGGAATGGGATGAGATGGCGAACGGAGGAAATATTGAAGATGCGGTAGAATATTCGTTAAAGCAAGGCATTAAGCCGTTATTGTGGTATAATTCGGGGACCAGCTGGATAGGTCCCGGAGCGCCCGGTCCTCAAGACCGTTTGAATACGAAAGAAAACAGGGAAAAAGAGTACTGTTGGCTAAATAAGATGGGGATATCAGGAATTAAAGTTGATTTCTTTAAAAGTGATGGCGCTGAATCGATGAATTATTACATTGATCTGCTGGAAGATGCGATAAAACACAAATTGATGGTCAATTTTCATGGGGCTACCGTTCCGCGGGGATGGCAGAGAACTTATCCTAATCTGATGACTGTTGAGGGTGTGTATGGTGCCGAATGGTATAACAATGCATCGATATTGACTGACAAGGCAGCATGCCATAATACAACGTTGCCGTTTACACGTAATGTCGTGGGGCCAATGGATTATACTCCGGGAACATTTTCGGATTCGCAGCATCCTCATATTACTTCAAATGGGCATGAGCTGGCATTGTCTGTCGTTTTTGAATCTGCGTTGCAGCATATGCCTGACAGACCGTCTTCTTATCTCAACTTACCTGAATCCATAAAAACATTTCTTTCAGGCTTGCCTACCACATGGGATGAAACGAGACTTTTGTCGGGATATCCTGGACAGGAGGTTATTATTGCCCGGCGAAAAGGAGATAGCTGGTATATTGGTGGATTGAATGGAACAGATTCTTCTCGAACACTTCGCTTCGGTTGTGATACCTTGAAAGTGAAAGGAAAGAACATGACAATGTTTAAAGATGGAGCAGATGATCGTAAATTTGCCATAGAAGAAAATGTTTCGATCAATCATGATGAAATAATAGAAGTAGACTGTTTGCCACGAGGAGGCTTTGTTGCCATTATAAAATAAAGAATACATAGAGTTAAGGGGGGATTTTCATAGACGCTGATGTAAAAACCTGAATGATTTAATATAAATGGTAAAATTAGTAATTTTTGTTTTATTTACAGGCTTATCGTCGATTTGTTTTTCACAGGACGAATTTATAGTCTGCTCTCCGGATAAGAATCTGGAGGTTGTGATAAAAAGGATTTCGAAGGGAGAAATGGTGTATAGTTTCAAGGCTGGTAATAAGCTTATTATTGATGATTCTTCCTTGGGGTTTATTGATGTAAACAATGATGTTTCTATGCCTTCGTCCGAATGGACGGTTGAGGGTGTATATAATCATCAGGTTGATACAGTGTGGACACCGGTATGGGGAAAGCGTGCAGTGGTTCCTGAAAAGTACAATGAATTACAAATACAACTTGGTACAAAATCCGGTTCTGTTGATAAAATGAAGATTGTGACCCGGGTTTACAACGATGGAATAGCTTTTCGCTATGAAGTACCTCAAGATGGAGGAAAAATGGACAACCTTTCAGAAATAACAGCTTTTAACTTTGTCGGGAATAATGTAGCGTGGTTCTATAATGGAGAGCGGCATAATATTGGTCCTGAACGTTTAACGGCTATTGACGGGGAGCGGTTGCCGGTGATGACAATGAAAGTGGCAGATGATCTTTATCTGGCTGTTCATGAGGCTTGTCTGAATGAAGGAGAACCCTTGAAATTGAAATCGCGGAAAGGAGAATGCTCCATAACTGTTTCTTCCGGGATATGTTCGCTTTATCCCGATTATAAGTCTGCATGGCGGGTAGTATTATGTGGAAAACAACCGGGAGATTTAATCGATTCCCATTTGTTGGAGTTGTTGAATCCTGAACCTGCTGAAGAATTTGATTTTTCATGGGTGAAGCCGGGAATTGCTTTATGGGACTGGCGCATTAATGGTGCGCAGTGGGATAATTTTACATACACAATGTCTTATCCTTCTTGGGTTAAGATGATCGATTTTGCAGCGGAGCAAGGATTCGGTTATCTGGTATTGGATGCCAATTGGTATGGACCGGAATTTGAGAAAGGCTCGGATCCCGTTAAAGGTGACAAGGCGAAAGATGTTCAGAGGCTGATCCGATATGGTAAAGAAAAAGGTGTCGGGGTATGGTTGTATCTGAATGATGTTGCCGGCAGACATTTTTCGTTGGAAGAGACATTAAAACAATATGAAGAATGGGGGGCTACCGGTGTGAAGTATGGCTTTATGACTGGTAGCGCGAGAGAAAAGAACCTGAAAACAAAACATGTTACGGAATGTTGCGCGCGACATAAATTATTGGTTAATTTTCACGATTATCCGGTTCACCCTTACGGACAGATGAGAACATGGCCGAATGCGGTGACTCGGGAATATTGCAAGGCGCAATTAGACGGACATGAGATATTTTATCCCCAGACGTTTGTAACGTCAGTGTTTGTGAATATGATAGCCGGTCCTATTGATATGAATAATGGCATGTTTGACTTACGCCAAGGAAAGACTACTCGTGTAGATAACAATCAAGAGGTCCCTTCTACTGTAGTGTCGGAGGCGGCCCGAACTTTGATTACTTTTTCCGGTGCGACGGTAATACCCGATATACCCGAATATTATCGTAAATATCCGGCATTACTTCGTTTCTTGTCCGCACAAAAGATGCCTTGGCTGGAAAGCAAGACGTTATCCGGAGAAATAGGAGAGTATATCGTTATGATGCGTCAAGCGAACAATGGAACTTATTTGATAGGGGCGGCTACCAATGAGCAGTCCAGAGTGCTCCATATACCTCTTTCTTTCTTGCCACAAGGTAAGGAGTTTGAAGTGGAAATAGTAGAAGATGGAAAAGATGCTCATTATTTGACAAATAAGGAAACTGTAAGAGTTTCAAGTAAAAGAGTGGCTTGTGATGATATTCTAGAAGTTACCTTGGCGCCCGGTGGGGGAGCTTGTATACTCATCGTACAAAAATAAATATTGCTGTGCAAACACTAATGGCTGGTTTCTCTAAGATTTACTTCTTCATTTGCCAGAAATTAGTACTTATTATGAATAATTTTATTCGTCTGATAGTTGTGTTCTTTTCGTCTAACAGTTGTCAGACGAAAGTTTAACAACTGTCAGACGAATAGAATTATGCAGTATTAGGGATAAATACATTAGATGCAGGAAATAAATATATGCTAATTGAAATTTATTTGGCACTATATAAATACGAAGCTTCTATGTAAACGCATGATATTACAGATAACTTTAAAATGGGCTAACCCTTGTTGTCTAGAGTTAGCCCATTTGTTTACTGCAAACCTTAATCCCATAATACTAGCCCTATCACTTTGCAGTTGGCTCCTTATATTCAACTTTGGATTTATAGTTTGTAGAATTCTTCCCAACCTTTACGTGGAGGTTCGCCGGTCAATAGTTCATTTGCTAATTTATTGTTAGTAATAATTTTAAGTTCACGATCAAACTTTAATGGAGTATTCAATCGTTGTGCCAATACTCCCAGGCAGAATACTTGGCTTAATGGTCCGGACACTTCGAAGGGGGAACGTGTCTTTTCTTCTCCTTTGCAGGCACGGATGAAATTTTCAAAGTGATTGGACGGACTGGCTGGAACCTCCGGATACTTGATATTTTTTTCTTTATCACCGATAATAGATAACGTGCTGCCGTGCGATCCACCTTTGAAAGTAAATTCTTTGCTATAAATAATTTTGCCCGGATTGAGCTTGCTTGCCTGCAATTTTTGATTCCCTACCAACGGAATGTCAGCATTATACTCGGATGCTCCATAGCCTTCCGGTAATTCCGGTTGGTTATCAATGCCGTCATACCAGGTTATGTCTAATGCGGGCATATTTTTACGTTTCGGAAACCGGAAACAGATGGTCGATGACATAGGAAAAAAGAAGGAATTGTGTCCGGATAGTTTGACCGGATTTACTTCGTAAGGTAATCCCAACTCCAGGAATTCATGAGCAGTATCAATAATGTGAGCGCCCCAGTCACCTAAAGCTCCCATGCCATATTCATACCAACAGCGCCATTGCCCGTTAATGAAGTCGTGATTGTAGGAGCGTTGAGGGCGTGCGCCTTGCCAACAGTCCCAATCAAGGGTGGCAGGAACCGCCTCTGCAGGAGGAAAATCTTTCATGTTCACATCCCATCCATGCCAACGGCGTGCAGAATTCATATGCGCGGTGATTGCCGTCACGTCTTTTATGATACCGGCTTCTTTCCATGCTTTGAATTGGAAATAATTGGCCTCTGAATGCCCTTGATTTCCCATTTGGGTAACCACACCGTATTTTTTTGCTGCCTGCATCATAAGTTCACATTCCATGAATGTACGTGCCAGAGGTTTTTCAACATATACATGTTTGCCAAGACTCATTGCCAGCATTGTAATTGGGAAATGGGTATGGTCTGGTACCCCAATGCAGACAGCATCAATCTGATTGCTCATTTTATCGAACATTTTCCGGAAATCTTGAAAGCGGGGGACTTTGGGAAATCTGTTTAAGATACCCAATGTGTGTGCAGCACCTATTTCTGTATCACAAAGAGCCACAATATTTACCATTCCGGTATTATATAGATCGTTAATGATGCTTCCGCCCCGGTTTCCAATACCACAGCAAGCTAAATTGATTTTCTCATTGGGAGATATCGCTTTCAATGCATTGAGGCTGTCATCTATATTTTTTCCGATTAGGCAAGAAGGGAGCGCTGCTGCAGCTGAAAGTGTCATTACCTTTTTTATGAAATCTCGTCTGGAAAG
>OAUZ01000143.1_pt1 | contig 23347 bp, 18 predicted proteins | sample 1476341 | NCBI WGS metagenome assembly OAUZ01 (sample SAMEA2580071, study PRJEB22360) | human gut metagenome | biome: human gut; feature: human-associated habitat; material: faeces | place: Denmark | collected 2008/2010 | reverse complement strand
TCGATGGTCTTGTGGGGGGCGCGGCCGGCCGAAACCGCCGCTCCCGACTTCCACTATGAGATCAAACGGGTGGAACGCAAGTCGGCGGCGGCCGGTTCCGGTCGGAGCGGGGGAGTGGCTGATACTGCCGATTCCGCCAATGTTCCCGGCGATGCGCTGGGCTCGTATATCCCGGACGATGACGAGGAATCGCTGTTCCAGAAGCTACGCGAACTACGACGCACCATCGCCCAGGAAATCGGCAAGCCGCCGTACATCGTGTTCTCCGACAAGACCTTGCGCGACATGGCCCGCATCAAGCCGGTTACCAACGCGCAATTTCTGGCGGTCAACGGCGTCGGTCAACACAAGCTCGACCTCTACGGCCAGCGCTTCATGCAAGCCATCGCCTCGTTCAATGCCGGGAGTGCGTCATAACAATCTCCTATAGCGAACTGCGGAGTATTTGCGGGCGTTCTTGGGCTGGCTCGACTACGATGACTGTTCGATGCTTCATGACCGAACACTCGGCAAGTAGAAAGGCAACAGCATGGCAGAAGAAACGGCCGAAAAGCCCGTCGTCGAATCATTCCAGCTTGATCACACCAAGGTCAAGGCGCCGTACGTGCGTTACATCGACACCGAAACGGGCCCTCACGGCGACGTGATCTCCAACTATGATCTGCGCCTGACCCAACCGAACAAGCAGGCCATCCCCACCGGCGGCCTGCACACCATCGAACACACCATCGCCGTTCTGCTGCGCGAACGTATCCCGGGCTACATCGACTGCTCGCCGTTCGGCTGGCAGACGAATCGTTGGCCTGCCGCACCGGCTTCCACCTGCTGACCTGGGGCACCCACCCCACCGAGGAAGTGGCCAAGGCCCTGAAGGAATCGTTGGAGTTCATCGCGTACAAGGCCACGTGGGATGACGTGCCCGCCACCACCGAGAAGAGCTGCGGCAACTATCGCGACCACAGCCTGTTCACCGCCAAGGAATGGGCCAAGCAGATCCTTGAGGAAGGCATCAGCTCCGACCCGTTCGAGCGCAAGGTCGTCTGATTCGTCTGATTCGATTCAATTCTGATTCGGCTCCCGCTGGCGGGAGCCGGCCCCAGGTCTGCCGCCCCCCGCGGGGGGGAGCCGGGGGCGAAGCCGACTGAGGGTGGCTGTCCTCAACTCGGCTGGACTGTCCGGCTCCTGCGGACGGGAGTCATTGTTTATTAGTGTCCGTCATGCAACGCGGACGGGATTTCTTGTGCCTACGGCATGGTAGGTTGGCCGTCAGTTAGTCGCCGGTCACCGTGCCGGCAACCCGGCATGTCGGAGAGGTGAGAAGTGACTCAGTCGAACGCTGCAAACAAGGCGACAGGCCGCCGTTTCCGCCACGCCACCATGCGCGATCTGCCGCAGATGCAGAAAATCTACGCACGCGCACGCGCGTTGATGGCCGCCAACGGCAACCCCACCCAGTGGGGCAACGAATTTCCGCGTGAATCGATGATTGAGGACGACATCGCCAACCAGCGTACGATGCTGCTGGTCGACACCTGCAATGGCCACGAACGCATTCTGGCCCAGTTCGCCCTGTGCCCGGGCGAGGATCCGACCTACGCCAAAATCGACGGCGCCTGGCTGGACAACGACGCCTATGTGACCATCCACCGCATCGCCGCATCCGGTCTGGTGCGCCACGCGGCCCGCGACTGTATCAGGTGGGCCCTGAAGCACTACGGCAACGTGCGCGCCGACACCCACCCCAATAACAAGGCCATGCAGCACGTGCTCGAAAGCTCCGGCTTCGCCCGTTGCGGCCTGATCCAGCTGCTCGACCGGCCGGTCGACACCACCAGAATCGCCTATCAGCGCCACGAGTGGTGAGTGTGGCTGTCGCCAGCGTGTTCGGTTCCGCGGTGGAGCTGGTCAGGTAAGGTCCACGTCGTCGCGCACGTACGGTCCGTCGGCCGCCCGTTCAAACTCGTGCATATCGCAAAAACCGTACGCTGAAAGTAACTCAGCGTACGGTTTTCACGAAAGCAGCCATCGGCTATCGGTCAGCCGATAGACCTCAGTCCTCAGTCCTCAGTCGCAGCGACCTTGGCGTCAGCCCCGGCCTTCTGCTCAAGGCCGAGCTTGGAGCGCTTGCGGCTGTAGCCGAAGTACACGATCAGGCCCAGACCGAACCAGACGGCGAAACGCACCCAGGTCTCCCAGTTGAGACCGGCGATGAGCACGAAGCAGAATACGATGGCCAGAATCGGGGTGACCGGCACGCCCGGCGCGCGGAAGCCGCGGGGCGCATTCGGCTGGGTCTTGCGCATCCATAGAATACCGGCCGACACGATGATGAACGCGGACAGCGTACCGATGTTCACCAGCTCGAACAGCACGTTGATGTTGATGAAGCCGCCGGCGAACGCGGTCAGCAGACCGAAGAACCAGGTGCCCTTGAACGGGGTACGGTACTTCTCGTGCACGTGGCCGAAGAACTTCGGGAACAGGCCGTCACGGCTCATGGCGTAGCAGATACGGGATTGGCCGTACAGCTGCACGAGCATCACCGTGGTCATGCCGATGAGGGCGCCCAGGTTCACGATCACCGCGAGCCAGTTCATGCCGGTCTCCAGAATCACGCCGGCCACCGGGGCGTCGATGTACTTGGCGAACTCCTTGTAGGGCACCACGCCGGTCATGATCAGGGTCATGATGACGTAGAGCACGGTGGAAACGGCCAGGGACAGCAGAATGCCGCGCGGCAGCGTCTTGTTCGGGTTGATGGTCTCCTCAGCGGAAGAGGACACGGCATCGAAGCCGATGAAGCTGAAGAACACGATGGAAGCGGCCGGCACGATGCCGTACGGCTGGGTGGAGCCGGGCTGGAAAGTGTAGATGCCGTACGGGGAGAACGGCTGCCAGTTGGACGGCTTGACATACCACACGGCGCACACGATGAACAGCACGATGATGGCGAGCTTGATGAGCACCATCACGTCATTGGTGCGCTTGGTCTGGTTGATGCCGATGGAGAGCACCCACGTGATGATGAGCACGATGACGAAACCGGGCAGGTTGAAGTAGGTGGTGACGTCCGGGTTGGTGCCGTAGGCGGCGGTCAGCTCGACCGGCAGGTGCAGGCCGAAGCCTTCCAGCAGTTTGTTGAAGTAGCCCGACCAGCCGGCGGACACTGTGGCCGCCTGCAGGGCGTACTCCAGAATCAGATCCCAGCCGATCACGAAGGCGATGAGCTCGCCGAACGCCAGATAGGCATAGGAGTAGGCCGAGCCGGACACCGGTGCCATGGCGGCGAACTCGGCGTAGCACAGACCGGCAAAACCGCAGCAGACGGCGGCCAGCAGGAACGATACGGACAGGGCCGGGCCGGCGGTCAGCGCGCCCTTGCCAGTGAGCACGAAGATACCGGTGCCGATGATCGCGCCGATGCCGAGCATCGTCAGATCGAAGGTGCGCATCGTGCGCTTGAGGGGAGTGGATTCGGCGACAAGCTGATCCACGCTTTTCTTACGAAACAGATCCATGTTCTTCTCTCATGAAATCTAGGATTATGGGGCTGAACCGGACGGATTTCCGGGATCCCGGCACGCCTCAACGCCGGGAATCAAAGGCGGCTTCCGAGAAACCGCATATCGGTCATTAGTGTACGACTGCCGGGCGAAAACAGACGATTGCGACTACACGTCACATTCTCGCGCAACAATAGGTGTCTATGAGCATGAACGCAGCACCTGAAATCGCATTCTCGTCCGAGCAGGGCAAGGCCAACTATGCGGCCGCCCGCCGCCAATACCCCGCACAGGCCATCGTGGACCTCAAAACCATGCGCGACAACATGGCCCACCTGGTCTCCGTGGTCGGCGGGCCCGCTTCCGGCACGGCGGTGATGGGTGTGGTCAAGGCCGACGCCTACGGCCACGGACTGCTGCCCGCCGCACTGGCCGCGCTCGCCGGCGGCGCCACATGGCTCGGCACCGCGCAATCGCATGAAGCACTGCTGCTGCGCAAACTCGGCATCGGCCCCGACCGCTGCCATATTTTGACTTGGGTATACAACGGCACCGAAGTCCCGTTCGACGAGCTGATCGCCGCCGACATCGACGTATCGGTCGGCTCCCTGCCCGGCATCGACGCGGTGGCCGCCGCCGCACGCAAGCTCGGCAAGCCCGCCCGCGTACACGTCAAGGTCGATTCCGGCTTCGGTCGCAACGGTTTCACGCCGGCCGGATTCGACGCCGCGCTCGCCAAACTCGTGCCGCTCGCCAAAGAGGGCGTGTTGCATATTGTGGGTCAGTGGAGCCATCTCGCCGTGGCCGATTCGCCCGATGTGCCCGAATTCGTGTCCTCCACCGACCGCCAGATCGAAACATTCAAGGACTTCACGCGCCGCATGGAACAGGCCGGCATTCCGCCGGAGATCCGTCACCTGGCCAACACGGCGGCCACTTTGGACCGCCCGGAGATTCACTTCGAACTTACCCGCCCCGGCATCGGCCTGTACGGCTACGAGCCCGATCCCGCGATGGGCACCCCGCGCGACTGGCATCTGACCCCGGCCATGCGCCTGCAGGCGCAGCTCGGCACGGTCAAGGATGTGGAGGCCGGCCATGGCATCTCTTATGGCCGCACCTACCTGACCCCGGACAACACCTCGACCGCTATTGTGCCGCTGGGCTACGCCGATGGCATCCACCGCTCCGCTTCCGGTTTCGATATGGAAGGTGCCAAGCACGTGGAGAAGCCGGGCGGCCCGGTGCGCATCATGACCACTGAAGGTCCGAAGCTCTACCGCGTGTGCGGCCGCGTGTGCATGGACCAGTTCATCGTGGACCTGCACGGATCCGCCGCCGAACTCGGCGTTCACGAGGGCGACACGGTCGAACTGTTCGGCCCGGGCCGCGGCGAGGATTACGTTGAGCCTACCGCCGACGATTGGGCCCGCGCCGCCGACACCATCAGCTACGAGATCTTCACCTGCCTGCGCAACCGCATCCCGCGCCTTTACGAGCATGCCGCCGAAGTACTGCCCGCCGCCGACCTCGCCAAGCTCGACCCCGCCACGCTGCTATAAGGTGCATTACCGCCATACGGTGGCACCCCGTAATCCCTTCTTCCCGAATATGTGCCACTGACATGTGCTGAGCGTCACATATTCGGGAAATCGGCCCCAATCTCCCGAATATGTGCTGTTGAGTTGACGTCAGTGGCACATATTCGGGAAGTCGGGATTACTGCGGCCGATATGTGTGCCTATGCTTGGAATATGGAAACGACTTTGGATGGGGAACAGGTGCTGAGCGATGAGGGCTACAGCGCCTTCGACGAGGAGCGATGGGCACCCGAGCCGCCCAAATCCAAGTCGCGCACGGCTTTCGAACGCGATCGCGCGCGACTGATTCATTCGTCCGCTTTGCGGCGTTTGGGCGCGAAAAGCCAGATTCTGATTGCCGGTACCGACGATTTCGCCCGCACTCGACTGACGCATACGCTGGAAGTCGCCCAGATCGGTCGCCAAATCGGCGCATTGCTCGGCTGTGATCCGGACGTGGTCGACTGCGCCTGTCTGGCCCACGACCTTGGTCACCCGCCGTTCGGGCACAACGGGGAGCGTGCGCTCGCCGACATCGCCAGCAATATCGGCGGCTTCGAGGGCAACGCACAGACCATGCGTATCCTGACCCGGCTCGAACCCAAGATCTTTCACCCGGACGGGCGTTCGGCCGGCGTGAACCTGACCCGTGCGGCCTTGGATGCGGCCGTCAAATACCCGTGGACCTTGGCCGAAGCCGACCGACACCCGAAGGGGGAGCGGTCGAAGAAATTCTGCGTCTACCCGGATGACGAACCGGTGTTCCGCTGGCTCAAAATCGGCGCGCCCCAGGCCGCCAAACCCATGGAATGCCAGATCATGGACCTTTCGGACGATATCGCCTACTCCGTGCATGACGTCGAGGATTCCATCGCCACCGGCGCGTTCGATCCGATTGTGCTCGCCGATCCGAAGATGCTGGACCACATCATCGAGCAGACGCGCGCATGGTATGGGGCGAAGTGGGATGCCGACAAGCTGCTGGCCGCGTTCATGCGATTGCGCCGAGAGCATTTGTTCCCTGCACATTTCAATGGTTCGCGCGAATCGTTGGCACAGCTTAAGAACATTACGTCCGATTTGATCGGCCGCTTCTGCTGGTCGGTGGAAACCGCCACGCGCGACACGTATGGGCCCGGGCCGTTGACCCGGTATTCCTCGAACATCGTGATTCCCGAGAACACGAATTACGAGATCGTGGCACTGAAGGGCATCGCCGTGTACTTCGTCATGGCGCCTCGCGAGCGCGAGCCATTCCATCAGGAGGAGCTCAAGATCGTATCGGATTTGGTCGATGTGCTTATGGCTGATTCGCCGCTCCCATCCGACGCTTTGGAAAGCCAGTTCCTGGCCGATTGGAACGAATCCACCAACGACGACGAACGCCTGCGCGTCGCCATCGATCAGGTCGCGAGCCTGACCGACAACTCCGCCCTGGCCCTGCACTCCATCTTGTGCTGAGGGCGTGTTGGGCGGGCGCTTCCCTCAGTCTCGCTGCGCGAGCCAGCTCCCCTCGGGTGAGGGGAGCTGTCGCTGTAGACGACTGAAGGGAGTTTCGCGGAAGAAATGATAACCGACGGTAAAAATTTACCGTGTCTCAGGTGAGGCGGTACTCTAGAGACTTATGGTCGGAATGATTAAGAAAGAAGATGTCGAGAAGGTGCGCGCCGCCGCGGACCTGTATGACATTGTATCTGCGACCGTAACGCTTAAGCCCTCCGGCACCGGCACCTTCGTGGGCCTGTGCCCGTTCCACGACGAGAAAACCGGCAGCTTCAACGTGCGTCCCTCGCTCGGCGTGTGGCACTGCTTCGGCTGCGGCTTGGGTGGCGACGTATTCAAATACGTCGAACAATCCGAAAACATCGACTTCCGCGAAGCCGTGGAACTGCTCGCCGACAAGTACCATATCGAGCTGCACTACGAGAACAGCGGCAACGGCCCGGCGCGCGAGAACACCGGCTCCAAGCGCACGCGACTGCTGGAAGCCTGCGAGGAAGCCCAGCGCTTCTTCGTCTCCCAGATCTTGACCAAGGAAGCACTGCCCGCCCGCAAGCTGCTTGGCGGCCGCAACTTCTCCCAAGCTGATTGCGAACGTTTCGGCTGCGGCTACGCGCCGCAAGGCTGGGATAATCTCGTGCGCCACTTGGCCTCCAAGGGATTTACGCAGAAGGAAATCCTCGACGCGGGCTTGGCCCGTCAAGGCCAGCGCGGCATCTATGACTATTTCCGCGGCCGAGTGACCTGGCCCATCCGCGATTCGACCGGCCGCACGCTCGGCTTCGGCGCGCGCAAGCTGTATGAGGACGACCAGATCGCCGCCAAATACATCAACACGCCGGATACGCAGCTCTACCGCAAAACCCAGGTGCTTTACGGCATCGATTTGGCCAAATCCGCCATCGTCAAGAAGCGGCAGGTGGTGATCGTCGAAGGCTATACGGACGTGATGGCCATGCACTTGGCCGGCATCGACACCGCCATCGCCACGTGCGGCACGGCGTTCGGCGCCGAGCACGCCAAGATTGTGCGCCGCCTGATCGCCGACGATTCGCTGGGTGCGGTCCAGCTGGTCGGGCCGTTGAAGGTCAAGGACCAGCCGTTGAGCTCGCGCATCGTGTTCACGTTCGATGGTGACGCCGCCGGCCAGAAAGCCGCGCTGCACGCTTTCGGCCTCGATTCGGCCTTCCTCTCCCAAACCTTCGTGGCCGTGGCCGACGACAATCTCGACCCGTGCGACCTGCGCATCGAGCGAGGCAACGAAGCAGTGCGCTCGCTGATCGCCCGCGCCAAACCGTTGTATGACTTCGTGATTGACGCCGCCATCAGCCGGTTCGATCTGACCTACACGCCCGGCCAAGTGGGTGCGATGAAAGCCGTGGCCCCGCTGGTGGCGCAGATTCGCGACCGCTCCCTATGGGACGCTTACGCGCGCAAGTCCGCGGGCCGTATCGGCGTGGACCTTGAGGTGATGCGCCGCGAGGTGATGAACGCACGCCGGCAGATGCACGTGCGCGATGAGGACGCCTACGCGCCCAAACATCGATTCGAGCGTGACGAGCCGCGTGTGGAACCCGGCACCAACCCATACGCCAATCCGGCCACGCGCAAGGCCTTGGAGCGCCGTGACGCCGCCGAACAGGCATATTTCAAGATCGACGACGCCGTATTCATCGCCGAGCAGCAGTTCATGGCCGTGCTGATTCAGGTGCCGCGCGCCATCGACCGCACCATGTTCGGGCAGCTGACCATCGACCATTTCATGACTTCGGTGTTCCGCACCCTGTTCCAGGCGATCGCGGCCGCCGGCGGACTGCCATCCGACGATACCCCGCAGGGGCTGTGGATGCACAACCTCACCAAGGCCGGCGGGCCGATGCTCAATCAGGTGATCAACGAGCTGGCTGTCATGCCTCTGCCTCTGCCTGGCGACGACAGTGGCAACGGTGCGCAGCCGGTGCAGGCCAACGTGTCGGGAGGAGGTGTTGGCGTGAATGGCGGTGCCGCCGCAGTACAGCTGCGTCCTGCCACGCCGGAGGAGCAGCGCTACGCCACTGAGCTTCTCACCCGATTGTTGGACATGGGCTTCATGCGCCAGATCGGTTTGGCCAAACGCCGCATGGCCCAACTGCCCGACGGCGAAGAGAAGATAACCCTCCTCGGCCAAATCGCCCGCATGGAAACCGCCCGCAAAGACCTCCAAGCCCAAATCTACGGCAACACCGTCGGCTAATACCTCCCACTGATTGCGCGCATCTTCGAATACGTGCCGGATGCATAAGGCCATACAACCGGTTGCCGGATTGGACGGGTGCAGAAGTTGCGGATTGGCCCCATCCAAATTGGACTGGTTTGGGTGGGGCCAATCCACTCCGTTCAATAATGAAGCGCGATACCAAGCAGCGTCGAACGAAGGGAAACTCATGACGCAGAATCGTGCGGAACTCAACCGTAATTTGGCCCAGATGCTCAAGGGCGGCGTGATCATGGACGTCACCACGCCCGAGCAGGCGAAGATCGCTCAGGACGCTGGTGCCTGCGCGGTGATGGCGCTCGAGCGCATCCCCGCCGACATCCGTGCCGCCGGCGGCGTTTCCCGCATGAGCGACCCGGCCATGATCAAGGGCATCCAGGAAGCCGTGTCCATTCCGGTTATGGCCAAGGTGCGTATCGGACACATCGCCGAGGCCCGCATTCTGCAGGCCATCGAAATCGATTACATCGACGAATCCGAGGTGCTTTCCCCGGCCGACGACGTGTACCACATCGACAAGAACCAGTTCGATGTGCCGTTTGTGTGCGGTGCGAAGAACCTGGGCGAGGCGCTGCGCCGCATCGCCGAGGGTGCAGCCATGATTCGCACCAAGGGCGAGCCCGGCACCGGCGACGTGATTCAGGCCGTGCGCCACATGCGCACCATGAACAAGCAGATCCGCGAACTTGTCGGCCTGCGCGACGACGAGGTCTACGAGGCCGCCAAGCAGCTGGCCGTGCCCTACGATCTGGCCAAGTACGTGCACGACAACGGCCGTCTGCCCGTCGTGAACTTCGCCGCCGGTGGTGTGGCCACCCCGGCCGACGCCGCCCTGATGATGGAACTCGGTGCCGAAGGCGTGTTCGTGGGCTCCGGTATCTTCAAGTCCGGCGATCCGGCCAAGCGCGCCGCCGCCATCGTCAAGGCCACCGCCAACTGGCAGGACGCCGATCTGCTCGCCAAGCTGTCCGAAAACCTAGGCGAAGCCATGGTCGGTATCAACGAGGACGAGATTCAGACCATCATGGCCGCTCGCGGCGAGTGAGTGCATTACCTTGGCTCCCCTCTTTGAGGGGAGCCAAGAAAGGGTGACGCTCCCGCCAGCGGGAGTCAAGGCCCAAGGAGACAACATGGTTGTAGCTGTTGAATATATTTCCAAAGAAGAGTCTGCGGACGTCGAAAACGTCAAGCACGGCGTGACCGGCATCCTGGCCGTACAAGGCGCATTCGCCGAACATGCGGCGGTGCTGGACAAGCTCGGTGCGCCGTGGAAACTGCTGCGCGCGGCCGAGGATTTCGATGAATCCATCGACCGCGTGATTCTGTCTGGCGGCGAATCCACTACACAGGGCAAGCTCCTGCATTCGACCGGACTGTTCGAGCCGATCGCCGCCCACATCAAGGCAGGCAAACCGGTATTCGGTACTTGCGCCGGCATGATTCTGCTGGCTAAAAAGCTCGACAATGACGACAACGTCTACTTTGGCGCGCTCGACGCCGTCGTACGCCGCAACGCCTATGGTCGTCAGCTCGGTAGTTTCCAGGCCACCGCCGATTTTGGTGCAGCGGATGATCCGCAGCGTATCACGGACTTCCCACTGGTATTCATCCGCGGACCGTACGTGGTGTCGGTCGGCCCCGAGGCTACGGTCGAAACCGAAGTCGATGGTCACGTGGTGGGCCTGCGCCAAGGCAACATCCTCGCCACCGCCTTCCATCCCGAACTCACGGACGACGTCCGCATCCACGAGCTCTTCCTGTCGCTGTAGCCGATTCGTCTGCCGTTAGACTGGTATTCGACCGACGAATCAAGGAGACGATCTGCCATGCAGTTCACGCTGAACCGGCGCAGCACGGTGCCGATGTACCGGCAGCTGGCTGCTGAGCTGCGTGAACAGATTGTCTCCGGCGCAATGGCTGAGGGCTATCGTCTGCCGCCTGAACGCGAGTTGGCCTCACGCCTCGAGGTCAATCGCACCACGGTATTACAGGCCTATCAGCAACTCAAAGATGAGGGACTCATCGCCTCCAAAGTAGGCAAAGGCACGTTCGTGCTGCCGTTGCAGCATATTGAGACTGCCCGGATTCCTGTAGTGAGACATGAGCCGATTGACGAGGAGCCGAAACCGAGCGTTGCGCGGCCGCCGTGGTCGGTGTTGTTCTCCGACTATTCCAACCGATTCACCTACCACGACATTGCCTCGGCCGAGCGGGCGCAACGCGGCGATACCATCATCGACTTTGCCACCGGCTCGCCTAATCCGGCGGATATTCCCGACGATTTGTTGCGTTCAGTGAGCATTGAAGCGTTTGAGTCGCGCGAATTCGACGGTCAGCCAGAATCGCCTATCGAAGGATTCGATGAACTCCGCGCATTACTTGCCGAGCATATGAGCACACGCGGCGTGCAGTGCGATGTACGAAACGTGATGGTGCTTTCCGGTTCCGAGCAAGGCATCGATCTTATCGTGCGTGCATTCGTCAATCCTGGCGACTGCGTGCTGGTCGAACAATCCACGTTCTTCCCGGCATTGCAGACCTTCCGCTCGGCGGATGCGCGCATCATCGGCGTTCCAGTGGACGAGCACGGTATGCGTACAGACCTGTTGGACGGCTATTGCGCGCGATTCCGGCCCAAGTTCATCTACACCGTCCCGACGTTCCAAAACCCCACCGGTACCACGCTGCCGCCCGAACGACGCAGCGAACTCATCGACGTGGCGCGGCGCTATCAGTGTCTGATCGTGGAAGACGATGCTTACGGCGATTTGTGGTACGGCGGGGAATCGTCCGACGCACATCGCCCCATACCGCTTAAGGGCATGGAGAATGCGGGATACGTGATGTATTTGTCGACGTTCTCGAAAACCGTCACTTCGGGCCTGCGCACGGGATGGGTTGTGGCCGACCCGCATGTGATTAACCGGCTGGCGGCTCTGCGGCGCATGGTCGACCAGCATACGAGCACGTCATCGCAGCGCATCTGCCTGGAACTGCTTAAAGAAGGCCGCGTCGCCGAACATTTGCGCGGTTTGATTAAGGCTTACCGCATTCGACGAGATGCAGCAATCGCAGCATTGGAGCGGTATGCGCCGGATGAAGTGTATTGGACCGTGCCTGCAGGCGGCTACTATATTTGGGTTTCCTTACCGGACGGCGTGCGCTCTCTGGATGTATTGGAATCCTGCCGTTCCCAAGGCGTCACGTTCATGCCGGGCAGCGTGTTCGACGTTGACGAAATGGATGATTCCCACATCCGTCTCAACTTTGTGCGCCCGGATGCTGCTGACATTGATACCGGCATTCGAATCATTGGCGAGACGATAGCACAGATGTAGCCAAGTGACTGGCTCATTGCGGTTGTCGAGTTTTTTTGATGGCTGCATACCCACATCGATGGGTGCATTCGACGAATGAATAAGCGAGGAAGCCATCATCAGTTCGCTGTGGCATGCGCATAGCGTTGTCGGGCGAACGGGGCAGACCACGTGGTCGTTGCGTGACCTGGCCGATCGAGCCGGCATCGCATTGCCCCTGGCGTAGTGGCGAGGTGGCGCAGTAACGAGTCACGCCATCGCGAGCCGATGATGCGAAATGCGGAACCGGTCGCGGCCATCAACGGCTATCATACATGCGGAAGCAACGATACGTTGGCGTCAGCACATCCATCTGACTCCAGAAAGGGACACGATATGACCACATCCTCCGTTTCGCCGGTGACCACTGAACTGGCGGGCAGCGAAACCGGCATCACGCTTGTCATTCACGCCGGAGCGGGCAGTCGTGGCAAGCACAGCACGCCTGAACGCATCGCCCAGGTCGAACTTGATCTGCAGCGCGCCCTCGATGCCGGATACCAGTTGTTGGAATCCGGAGCACCGGCGCATGAGGCTGTGGTCGCCGCCATCCACGTCATGGAAGACGCTCCCGAATTCAACGCCGGCCGTGGTGCCGCCCTGACCAGCGATGGCATCGCCCAGATGGACGCCTGCCTGATGACCGGCGATGGCGAGGTCGGTGCGGTCACCGGCGTAAGCACCGTGAAGAACCCGATCGATGCGGCGCGTGCCGTCAAAGAGCAGACCAAGCATGTGCTGTTCGCGGACCCGACCGATGCCGAGATCGCCGATTGGGGCGTCGCGACCGAAAGCAACGAGTACTTCATCACCGAACAGCGTCGTCAGTCCTTGGCCGAGGCTCAGTCCGGTGGCGATGAGTGGGAGAAGCATGGCACCATCGGTGCCGTGGCGCGCGATGCCGAGGGCAATATCGCCGCTGGCACGTCCACTGGCGGCATCACCAACCAGATGCACGGTCGTGTGGGTGATTCGCCGCTGCCTGGTTGCGGCACGTTCGCCAACCAGTCCACGGTGGCGGTGTCCTGCACCGGCATCGGCGAGGCGTTCATCAAGGTGGTCGCCGCCCATCAGGTGTCGGATCGTGTGCGTTTCTCCGGCGAGAACGTCGAGGATGCCGCGACGGCCACTTTGGACGAAGTCGCCGCGCATCATGGCGATGGCGGCATGATCGTTCTGCCGGCGGTCGGCCGTGGCGTGGTCGCCTACAACAGCGAGATGATGAACTTCGGATACCGTAGCGCGCAAGGAGGTAAGGTGCAGGGCTGATTGCCCCCTGTATTGCGGCATATATCATAATGGCCGGTGTGCTGCGGATTCTTGGTAAGGAATCCGCAGCACACCGGCCATTCATGTATGCGGCAAGTGCCGCCGATCAGTGCGGCAGTGCGCGCTACTTGGTGATCGTGTTGTACGTGGGCATGTTCGTGTAATCGAACTGCACGTTCTTCACGTTCTGTGCAGACACGGCGGCGAAACGTTTGACCGGGAATACTGGGGTAATACGCAACTTCATCGCTCCTCTTCCTCGAATGAAACTATGTTCCATTGGTATGAGCCAGCCACGTACGGTATTCGTGTCTGGCCTGCCACACAATGATGCAGCCGTATATACGGGCACAGCATTGCGCGGCAGTTCATTGTATGGAAGACATGCAAACTCAATGTTTCCTTGTCCAAATAAAAAAACGAGCGCGGCTGATGTGCGGCACCGGTCCAAAAACTCATGTCCGCCAGCGCAACGCGACTACGTACCTTATGCTGGTCTGCGCGTAAAATAGAATGGTTGCGATATTGGGTTATTCACGGAGGAATGGATGCGACGCTGGCTGATCAATGTAGCCAAAAATGAGACGATTCTCATCGTCGCCGCAATACTCGCCCTGATTTCGTGTTTCATTGTGCCGCCGGACGCCGATTACAAAAGCTACATTCACGCCAGCACCATCAGCCAGCTCATCTGCCTGATGATTGTGGTGTGCGGATTCCAGCGTATCGGCGTGTTCCGCATCATCGGTTCGCGATTGCTGGAGAAGGTCAGCACCATGCGCGGACTGGTCATTACGCTTGTCGCTTTGACGTTCTTTTCCGCGATGTTCATCACCAATGACGTTGCGCTGGTCACGTTTGTGCCGTTCGCGGTGGCCGTGCTCATCATGGCTGGGCAAGAGGATAAGACCATCCTCGTGGTCACGCTGATGACCATTGGCGCGAACGTGGGCAGTATGCTCACCCCGATCGGCAACGCGCACAACCTGTATCTCAAAGCCCTGACCGGCATGCCGACCATGGAATTCCTCGGCATCATGGCACCGTATTCCGGCACGGCGGCCGTGTTGCTGGTCATCGTGATTTCCGTGGTGTTTGGCGGCAAACCGGTCGGCGACCTGGGCGACCTCGAAACCGGCGTGCTGGCTCCCGAGCGCAACAAACACCAGCCCGACGAGATTCGTATCACCGGCTACGGCGCCGGTTATGGCGGCTGGCGCACCATCGTCTACTCGCTGCTGTTCATCGTCTGCCTACTGGCCGTCTCCGACGTGATTCCCCTGTGGGTGATGTGCGTGATCGTGGTCGTCGTGTTCCTGTTCACCGATCGGCGCGTATTCAAATACGTGGATTGGGGACTGCCGCTCACCTTCTGCATGTTCTTCATCTTCATCGGCAACATGAAGCGCGTGCCCGAATTCTACGAACTGGCGCGCTCGCTGGTCGGCGGCCATCCGCTGGAGGTGGCGGTCGGCTCCAGCCAGGTCATCAGCAATGTGCCCACCACGATTCTGCTTTCCGGCTTCTGCGACCAATGGCGCGATCTGATCATTGGCACCAATTTGGGCGGCATGGGTACGCTCATCGCCTCGATGGCCTCGCTTATTTCTTACAAGAACGTCGTGCGCCAATACCCGCACAAGAAAGGCCGGTATCTGGCCGTCTACTCCGCCGTCAACGTTCTGTTTTTGGCCGTATTGCTGACCTTGAGCTGGATCATCGAGCCGAGTCTCTGAGCCGCCGTTGTGGGTTGGGCCGGTCTACCGCGCGTATACGGTGGGGGAGCCGGTCAGTCGGCTCATGGCCGACTGCGGGATGTCGTGGATGCGGCCGATGGTGGCATCCAGCGTGGATACGCCGGATACGCCGTCTGTGTTGGCTGTGTTGGCTGCAGAGGTGATGCTGGATACGCCGACTGCGGACGATGATACGGCCGCAACCATCGGCTGACGATAGGCGTTGGAGTTGCGGGCCAGCCGGGCGAGCGCAGGGCGCTGCCTGCGGAACAGATTGATAAACATACCGCATACTCCTTCATCGTTGGCCGGCGGTCTTCTGGCCGCCGTGGTTTCCATCCTGCCCTCCCGTGCTTGTATTCGCTATGGGGGATAGCCCCTATTATTCCCTGAATCTGCACGATTCCCCCTCATCCTTGAGGGTGATTCTAACGGCAAAGGAATCGGCCTAATGGCCGATGTCGATCAGCGCGAAGCCACCAGCGTGACGCTGTACGGCTTGATCTTCATCGCCAGCAATGAAGACGGCGACGGCAATGTGTAAGCCCGACGTTCCGGCACAATCGCCCCCGAAGCCTCGCCGCGGTATCCGATAGTGGTTTTCGCCGTCGGACTGGCGCTTAACGTCGTCACCTCCAAACGCACCGGTCGCGATGGCGAGGCGCCCAGCCCGGCCAGTCCGCGCGCGATTTCCAACGTCACATCCACCGGGGAATCGGAGGTATTGACGATTTTGATGTAACGGCAGGCGTCATCCCCGTCATGCCCGGTGGCACTGACATACAGATGTTTGGCGGGGCGTGACGCGGTCTGCTCGATGGACGCGGCATATGTCGTGTCGCCCAGATGCGTGGAAAACAGCCGCTCCACCTCATAATTCACCGTGGGGTTCACATGCGCCGGATTGAGTTCGATAAGATTCTGCGCCCACCCCTTAGCCGGGATATGCGCGAGCAGCGGTGCATAGGAGGTCATGCGCACCACGTCGGAATTGCGCTCGCAACCGGTCAGGAACGCGGCCTCGCCGAGTGCCGACTTCCACGTGTTCGCGCCCTGTTCGGTCTGCGGTTGGCCGGCAAAATAGCCGTTGGCTGAATATTCGCCGAAATAGACGCCGGCGCTGCAACGCGGGTAAGCGTCGAATCGTGACGCTTGGTATGCAAACCATTCGGGGGAGTGGTAAGAATGTTCGTCGACGATAATCGCGTCACCGGTGGCGGAATCATGTGCCCCGGAATCGGTTGCGGCCAACGCTCGCGCATGGTCCCAGCTGCGTTTCATCGTCGGCTGGAAGGGGAACAGTCCGGCGCTCATCACACACAGCATATCCGGGTATCGTTCGTGAATGGCCTCGCTGATCATGTCAAACTTGGCCACGTAGTCAGCCCCGAAGTTTTCGTTGCCCACGCCGATCATGTCCAGGCCGAACGGTTCTGGATGGCCCATATCACGCCGGACCGCGGCCCACGAGCTGGACTCCGGATCGCCATTCGCGAATTCGATGAGGTCCAGGTAGTCCTGAATCACATTGTTGCGGAAAGTGGCCGAATTGATATCCATGTGGCGCGGATCGCGGCCGGGCGACTGGCATGCGATGCCGGCGAACAGAGTGGGCAGCGGCTTGGCCTTGAGGTCCTCGCACAGGCAGAAATACTCGTAGAAGCCGATCTGATAGCTCTGCGAATAGCTGGAACCATCCGGCATCTTGAACGACCACATCGAATACTGTTGGCGTCGCGCGGCCAGGGAGCCGACGGTATCCTTCCAGCGATATTCATTGCCGGGCGTCACACCTTCGACGATGCAGCCGCCGGGGAATCGCAGAAACGCTGGATGCAACGCCTGAATGGTTTCCACCAGATCGCGGCGCAGCTTGCCGTAACGCCATTTCGGGTCGCCCGCGCCCCAATAGTCCGCATCCATGAACTGCACCAGATCCAGATCGAACGTGGTGCGTTCGCCGGCGTCAATGGTGATACGCAGCTTGCCGTAATCGGTGTTCAGGCCGGTTACGTCGGCGTTGAACCGGTACCAGCCGTCACGGCCGATGGCGATGGCACCATCCGACGAATCCGGACTGATCGAAACGCCGGAATCCTGCGCATTGGCACCATCGTCCTGCCTCAGACCGGTCTCTTCCGTATCGTCAAGCGGATCTGCGTCCACGATATACGACAATCGAGTGGTGCTGGTGAGCGGCAGACCGTACCTATCGACCACGCCGACGGACAGCTTGGCCCGCCCATGAACCGGACGTACCGCGAGACTGACGGAATAGGTGTGGTCGGCGACGATGGAGAACGCGGGCTCGCCCCCGTTGTCGCCGCCTCCGTTATAGCCGAGGTTTTCCAGATATGCAGGGCCGGTTTCGGAAGGAACATCGAACGTGATGCGAGCGTATCGGCTATGTGCGTGAATTGGCGGGGCGGGACAGTCGGTGGTCACCCGCTGGCCGTGAATCCCGCGTATCTCACTGCCGAGGCTGGCGGCGGAACAGTTGATGAAATCCCAGAAACGCAGGGAATCGGCCTGTGTACGCCATCGTTCGGCGCCGGCCATACGCCACGTGTGATGGTCGAGATAGACGCCGTCAAAACTGTAGTTGTTCACCATGTTGGCGTTCAGCCCGCCATCCGCACCATGGTTGATGTCCTCGAAGAACACGCCGTACAGCCGCCCGCTTGTGTGATGGGTGGGGCTTCCCACGCTAATCCGCACCATGGTTTTGATTGTAGAGGGAATGGAGCGGAAAGGTAAACGGAAGAGTTCGCTCACCGTTCATGTTGCGGTCAATCCAAGTCGACTGTTCGCCGGTATACAGCCGGTACCCTCGAAACAGGAATGGAAAATACGGACGACTAGGAGCGCGGCTGTGCAATCCTCGGTGGGAATACGTGAGCGCATCGACCACGTGTATCCGTCGCTGCGTCCGGCGGAGCGCGCCGTGGCCCAGTATATTCGGGATCATATCGAGGAGGCGGCCGACCTGACCGTCGGCCAGATGGCCGACATCGCCCACGTCAGCCAGCCGACGGTGATTCGTTTCGCCCGCAAGCTCGGTTTCGGCGGTTACCGTGAACTGCGGTACGTGTTGCGCCATCCGGCCGCCGAGCACAAAGTGACCTTCAATCCGTTGGCTGGATTCGATCTGAATCCGTGGGATGGCGAAGATGAGATTCCCGGCAAAGCGGCCTATGGCGCGAAGGCGCTGATCGATGAGCTGCACAGTGCGTTGGACCCCAAGGCCTATCGCAAGGCGGTCGCCCTACTCGCCGAATCGGAGTTCATCGATATTTTCGGCGTGGAGAACTCGTTGACACCGGCGATGGATCTGTTCACCAAGCTCGGCTACCTGGGACTGACATGCCGTCTCAATACCGACGCTTACCTGCAGCAGATCGGTGCCGGGCACCTGCCCCACGGCGCTGTGGCCGTCGCCTTCTCCCATTCGGGCAGTTCGGCGGATACGGTCAAAGCGTTGCGATTGGCGAAATCGCATGGCGCGAAAACCATCGCCATAACCAATGCCATCGGCGCGCCGCTGGCCAGCTGGGCCGACGTGACGTTGCTGACGGGTCGTGACTCGCACACGATCTATGGCAATGCGATTTTCTCGCGCGTGGCCGATACCGCGCTCGTGGACATGCTGTACATGGGCGTGATTCTGTCCGACTACGGCCGTTTCTCCACCGCGCTCGACGAATCCGGTCGCATGATTCGCGATCGCGTATTCGAGAACTGAGCTGCTGCTTTATCGCGCCTTGGGCTGTATTGCTCTGGTCGTTGCCGCTTTGTTGCCGCTCTGGTCGTTACCGTCCTGAGGCATGTGCCAGCGAATACGTAGTGGACTTGGCGTGCGTATGACGTTCGATCTTGCCGCTCAACTCCAGCTGGTCCAAGAGCTGCGTCATCTGATCCTTGTTCAGGCCAAGCGCTTTCTGCATGGTTTTACGGCTGAGCTTCACGCCGCGGAACGCGAGGAAATTGAGCGTGAACTGCTCCAACGTTTGAGGCGACGGTTCCAGCGTCGCCGTATCGAGCGGGCGGATACTGACCTGGTCGTCACCGTCCGGGCGCTCGCCGAATCCACTGCCGAGAATCAGCGTCTGCAATGGCGCGCAGCCGATGATGCGTGCGCCGGCCAAAGCATCTGCGGCGTTATCCGTCATGCGCTGAATCGTGGGGAATGAATACATTTTGGCGCGCTGCGCTTCGTCAGTGGTGCTGGGCGCGGCGGAAGCATCGGTATCGGTCCGATGCAAGGATGCGGCCTCGGCCGAGACCGGGATGGGCAGCACCATCGCCACCGAAGTGGGGCCTACGCGCAGTTGCGGACTGACCGCGCTCTGCGCGTAGGCGTCCATAATGCGTTGAATGCCGGTACCGCAGTTCTCGCAGAGGCCCAAATCGGCGAACAATTCAGCCAAACGCGGGGTGCGTGGCTGGCATACGCCGTTGAGTAGATCGTTGATTTCCAAACCATCGGTCAGGCCGCCGAGCGACACGATTTCCAAGCGGGAATCGAAGATATTGATCAGTGTGGGGCCGGAGTACGTGTAATCGCGATGTTCCAGTGCGTTGACCAATGCTTCGCGCAGGGCTATGGCCGGGTATTGGCCGGATTCGTTGATGCCGTTCAGCAGGGCGCTGGCTTGGTCGAGCTGGCGCAGCACCGAGCCGGTGAATGTGTGACGTTCGCGAATGGCGTTTTTGCCATTGCCCTCGAAAATGGTGGCCTTGATAACGAACGGGCATTGGTTGGACAGCAGGGTGGCAAGCGACGATTCGGTGGCGCTGGTGAAGGTGTTGTTGGCGCCGGTGTTGGTGATGCTGCCGGCGGGGGCATTGCCGGCATCGGCAGAGACGGATGCAGCCATGTTGGTCACAACCGGGCTTTCCCAATCCCTGCCTTCACTGGCAAAACGACCCTGTGCGTATGTGAAAGTGAGCTCACCACTATCGCCTGCGACGGTCTGGCCCGATGCGGCGTGATCTACGTTGCTCTCCGTTGTCCCCATATCGCCGATGGTACCGGTGCAAGCCGACGTTACGCCGAGGTGTTTTACACCCCTACGGCTAGACTTACATGAGTTTGGCCCCGTAGCTCAGCTGGATAGAGCATGTGACTTCTAATCTCAAGGTCGACGGTTCGAGCCCGTCCGGGGTCACGATGCAATAAACCCTTGGTCCCTCATCGTCTGTGGGGGCCAGGGGCTTTTGAGTATTATGCCGGTCTGGGTCCGTCTGGAGCCTGAACTGTCGACCTTGAGATTAGAAGTCACATGCTCATCATCACCATCCGGGAACACCCTTAAGGGGTGCGGCTCCTGCATAACGGTTATACACTGACTTGAGATGTGCTGGATAATAACCAGCTATCGCGCGTCCGCCAATGGCGACGAACGAAGGAAGAAGGGCCCGTGCCGCGAGCAATCATCGAGGTAAGAAACCTACGCAAGGAATACCCCGTCGAGGATGAGACGGTGGTGGCGCTTGACCGTGTCAATCTCAGTATCCCGCAAGGCCAGATCTGCTGCATTTTCGGCGAATCCGGCTCCGGCAAATCCACGCTGCTCAACCAGTTGGCCGGCATGGAAAAACCGACGCGCGGCGGCGTGCGCATCGGCGGCGTACCCGTCAGCAAACTCGACGAGCGTGAGCTGGCGGCCTTCCGCCAGAAGCATCTCGGCTTCGTATTCCAGTCGTACAACCTGCTACCCAATCTGACCGCGCTCGAAAACGTGGCAATGCCGCTGATGTTCCGCGGAGTGCCCAAGGAACAGCGCGAACGTGCGGCGCGTGGCGTACTCAAACGAGTCGGGCTCGGCCATCGTCTCAGCCATTACCCGCGCCAGATGTCGGGCGGCCAACAGCAGCGCGTCGGCATCGCCCGGGCGTTTGTGACCAAGCCCGAGGTGGTGTTCGCCGATGAGCCGACCGGCAACCTTGACTCCAAAACCAAAACCGAGGTCATGACGATGATCTGCGCATTCGCCCATGACTTCAACCAGACCATCGTGCTGGTCACACACGATCCGCAGATGGCCTCATACGCCGACCGCATTGTCACCTTGCTCGATGGCCGCATCACCAGCGATCGGCTCAACACCGACCTTTCCCGCCCAACTGTTCCGTCCACGCCGTCCGCCCCAACCACACCAACTACACCGTCCACGCCGTCCGCCCATAGAACCCAAGGAACTGACCGATGAAGCACCTCTCCCACCACACCATCGCCATCATCGTCGCGTTGCTCTCCACGCTGTCACTGGCACTTGCCGTCATCTCCCTTCCGCATCAGGCGTACGCGGTCGACGGCACAGACGGCACAAGCGGCACGAACAGTACGTCTCAGGGAAGCGGCGGCGATTCCGCGCCGATCGCCGGACCGGTGCCCAACATCATCATCACCAACTTCGCGTATGGAGGTGATTCCGTGGCCGCCGGATCCAAATTCAATCTCGACTTCACCTTCCAGAACAAGGGGCAGGTGGCGGTGACGAACATGGTCGTCACCGTGGATGGCGCGGAGGGATTCGCCATCGCGGGCGGCACGAACACGTTCTACGTCGACGCGCTGTGGGCCGGGTACTCGATGACGCAGACCGTGCCCATGCAGGCGCTCGCCTCCGCGAAAAGCGGCGCGCAGCCCGTGACCGTGAACTTCCGATACGAGTATGTGGACGCCAGCGCCCGCTCCTCAAGCCAGTCCGACGTCAAGATTTCCGTGCCGATCAGTCAGCCTGACCGGTTCGAAATCAGTGATCCCGTAGTGCCCGACCAGGTGATCGCCGGCCAGGAAAACACGGTCACGATGGAATATGTGAACAAGGGCAAAGGCGATATCGCCAACGTCGAGGCCACGATGGAGGGCGAAGGTTTCGATGCCACGATGAAAACCCAGTACGTGGGCAATGTGGCTTCCGGCACCACCGGCACGATTGGTTACGCCTTCACACCGCACGCGTCAGGCGAGCTGAAGACCACGCTCAAAGTCACGTACGAGGATTCCGACGGACAGACCAAGACCAAGGAATTCCCGCTCACCATACCCGTAACCGATATGCAGCCGATGGATGATTCCGGCATGGCCGATCCGAACATGGACCAGAACGCCAATCAGGGATTGCCGGTGCTGGTGTATGTGGTCATCGTCGTGATCGCCGTGGTCATTATCGTGGTGATTGTGCTGCTGGTGCGTCGCCGGCGCAAGCAGAAGGCCAAGAAGAACGATATTGATGAGGACTGGGATGATTGGTCCGAAGGCAAGGATGATAAGACCGATACCGGCGTGACGGATGGTGCTGCGGCAGACACCGCTCCTATCACACCAGTTACCCCAGCCTCATCAGTCGCACCAGCCGGCTCATCCCACAAGGCCTGAAAGGCCCGACCATGCGATTCGGCGACATACTGCGGCTCTGCAGACAAAACCTATGGCGGCGTAAATCCCGTACGATTCTGACCGTGCTGGGCGTTATCGTCGGCTGCTGCTCGATTGTGCTCATGGTCTCTTTGGGCCAAGGCATTAACGAGCAGAACGAGAAGATGCTCAAATCGATGGGCGATCTGTCCATCGTCACCGTGTACACCAACGGTTATGCCGGTCCGATGGACGATGGCGGCTCGTCCAAGATGGGCGATACCAAGCTCGACGACAAGGCCGTGGAATCCTTCCGCGCGATGAGCGGCGTATCCGGCGTGACGCCGATGATGAACTTCCCTTATAACGTGACGGCCAGAGCCGGCGCGGGCGGCCGTTACATCTATGATTACGTGCAGATCATGGGCATCGACATGACCCAGTTCGACCAGATGGGCTACAAGCTCGTCGGTGGCGAGAAACCGGTCAAAAAAGACCAGGTGCTTGCCGGCGAATGGTTCGCCTATGGGTTCATGGACACCCTGAAGAACGGCGAACAACGCACCAGCACACGTGGCGATCAGTATTCCTCATGCACGTTTAACCAGGCCACCGGCCAGTGCGAGGAAGATCAGGACGAAGATCCGTTCTTCGACCCGCTCACCACGCAAATTAGTCTGACCACCGGCACCAATTATCAGGGCGACCAGTACAGCATGAACATGTACGGCGGCGGTGGCGGCGGCACAGGCGGCGCGGGCGGCGGTGGCGGCGCGGGCGGCGCAA
>OAUZ01000135.1_pt1 | contig 24026 bp, 18 predicted proteins | sample 1476341 | NCBI WGS metagenome assembly OAUZ01 (sample SAMEA2580071, study PRJEB22360) | human gut metagenome | biome: human gut; feature: human-associated habitat; material: faeces | place: Denmark | collected 2008/2010 | reverse complement strand
GCAGGGTCATGTCGATGGTGTCGTCCGGCAGACCTTCCTCGCCGTAACGGCGGGTGATCTCGTAGCCGACCATGGTGCCGACCGTACGGTTGACGTTGCGAATCGGCATTTCGATGCGCACGGGTTCCTTGTGTTCGAGGGCCGGCTGGGCAAGTTCGATGAGCTTGTTGTCCAGCGCCTTCTCCAGCTCGTGGTTCTGCTCGATGGTCTGGTGCAGGATCGTGCCGGGTACCGGGCCGGCCTGCTTGAGCACGTTGGACAGGTCGATGCCGCTGGACTTCCAGCGCTTGATGGCCTCGTCCTGATCCAAGCACTCAACGTGGCCGATGGCCTCCTCAAGAGTCCTGAAGCCGAGCTGGGCGAGGATCTCGCGCACCTCCTCAGCGATGAACATGAAGAAGTTGACCACGTACTCGGGCTTGCCCTTAAAGCGGGCGCGCAGCTCAGGATCCTGGGTGGCAATGCCCTGCGGGCAGGTGTTCTTCTGGCAGGCGCGCATCATGACGCAGCCTTCCACAATCAGGGCTGCGGTAGCGAAGCCGAATTCCTCGGCACCAAGCAGGGCGGCGATGACCACGTCACGACCGGTCTTGAGCTCGCCGTCGCACTGGACGACGATGCGGGAGCGCAGGCCGTTCAGGATCAGCGTCTGCTGGGTTTCGGACAGGCCGATCTCCCACGGGGTGCCGGCGTGCTTGATGGCGTTGAGCGGGGCTGCACCCGTACCGCCGTCATAGCCGGAGATAAGCACCACGTCGGCATGGCACTTGGCCACACCTGCGGCGATGGTGCCGACGCCGAACTCGGAAACGAGCTTGACGTGGATACGTGCCTTCGGGTTGGCCATCTTCGCATCGTTGATCAGCTGCTTCAGATCCTCGATGGAGTAGATGTCGTGGTGCGGCGGCGGGGAGATAAGCTCCACGCCCGGGGTGGCGTGACGGACCTTGGCGATCCACGGCGGGACCTTGGCTCCGGGCAGGTGGCCACCCTCACCAGGCTTGGCGCCCTGGGCGAGCTTGATCTGCAAATCGGTGGCGTGCACGAGGTAATCGGAGGTCACGCCGAAGCGGGCGGACGCAATCTGCTTGATGCGGCTGTAGCGCTGCGGATCATTGATACGGTCGTCGGATTCGCCGCCCTCACCGGAGTTGGAGCGTGCGCCAATCGAGTTCATGGCGATGGCGAGCGTCTCGTGTGCTTCCTGCGAGATGGAGCCGTAGCTCATGGCACCGGTGGAGAAGCGCTTGACGATCTCGGAGGCCGGCTCGACTTCGGCGATGTCGATGGGCTTGCGGTTGGTGTTGAACTTCATCAGGCCACGCAGGGTCATGAGTCGGTTCGACGTGTCGTTGATGTGGTGCGAATACTTCTTGAACATCTGGTAGTCGCCACGCTGGGTGGACTGCTGAAGCAGGAAGATGGCCTCGGGATCGTTGAGGTGGTCCTCGCCGGTGCGACGCCACTTGTAGTCGCCGCCGGTGCGCAGGTTGCGGTGCGGGGACGCGCTCCACTGGTTCGGGTAGGCCACGCGGTGGCGGATGGCCACTTCTTCGGCGATTTCTTCAAGGCTCACGCCGCCCACACGGGAGGTGGTGCCGGTGAAGTATTCGTCGATGACTTCTTGGCTCAGGCCCACAGCCTCGAACAGCTGCGCGCCACGGTAGCTCATGATGGTGGAGACGCCCATCTTGGACATGATCTTGAGCACGCCGGTGGAGAGGGCCTTGGTGAGGTTCTTCACGGCGGTGTCCGCGTCGACCTTGAGGTAGCCGTTGCGGGCCAGATCTTCCACGGATTCGAATGCCAGGTACGGGTTCACGCAGGCGGCACCGTAAGCGATCAGCAGCGCGACATGGTGAATCTCGCGCACGTCACCGGCCTCGACGGCCACGGAGATCTGCGTACGGGTGTGGCGGCGCAGCAGGTGGTGCTGCACGGCGGAAGTCAGCAGCAGGGACGGGATCGGACCCCACGTATGGTTGGACTCACGGTCGGAGAGCACGATGAAGTTCTTGCCGTTGGCGATGGCCTCGTCGATTTCGGCGAAGATCTCGTCAAGTCGCTCTTCGAGGGCCTTGCCGCCGCCGGCGACCTGGTAGAGGCCCTTGACCACGTACGGGCGGTAGTAGCCGCCGAGGATGCGGGCCTTGTCAAGGCGCTTGAGCTGGGCCATCTCATCAGAGTTGACCACGGGCAGCGGGATGAGGATCTTCTTGGCGTGCAGCTCGGAATCGGCCAGCAGGTTCGGCTCGGGGCCGATGGCGGATTCGAGCGAGGTGACGATCTCCTCACGCTCCCAGTCCAGCGGCGGGTTGGTGACCTGTGCGAACTTCTGGGTGAAGTAGTCGAACAGCATGCGGCTGCGGCTGGAAAGCGCAGGCATAGGCGCATCGTTACCCATGGAACCGAGCGGTTCCTTGCCGGTGTTGGCCATCGGCGTGAGCAGGAGCTTCAGATCCTCTTCGGTGTAGCCGAAGGCGCGCTGACGGCGCTGGACGGACTGGCCGGAGTGGCTGACGTGCTCGCGGCGGGGCAGGTCGCTCATTTCAACGGAGTTGCCTTCCACCCACTTGCGGTACGGGTGCTGGGCAGCGAGGTTCCTCTTGACCTCTTCATCGGGAATGATGCGGCCTTCGGCGGTGTCGACCAAGAACATCTCGCCGGGCTCAAGACGACCCTTGGACACGATGTGTTCCTGCGCGATCTCCGGCAGAACGCCGGCCTCGGAGGCCAGAACGATGTAGCCGTCATCGGTGAGCTGCCAGCGGCCGGGACGGAAGCCGTTGCGGTCGAGCAGGGCGCCGACCTGGGTGCCGTCGGTGAAGACGATGTCGGCCGGGCCATCCCACGGCTCGATAAGCGTGTTGTTGTACTCGTAGAAGGCGCGCACGTCCGGATCGAGATCCGGGTTCTTCTCCCAAGCCGGCGGCAGCATCATGCAGATGGCGTGCGGCAGGGAGCGGCCGGCGAGGTGCAGCAGTTCGAGGCACTCGTCGAAGGTGCCGGAATCGGAGTAGCCCGGGGTGGTGATCGGCAGCAGCGGCTCGAATTCACCGAGCAGTTCGCTGCTCAGGCGGCCTTCACGGGCGGAGAGCCAGTTGCGGTTGCCCTGGATGGTGTTGATCTCGCCATTGTGGGCCAGCAGACGGAACGGCTGGGCCAGCGGCCAGCTCGGGAAGGTGTTGGTGGAGAAGCGGGAGTGGACGATGGCGATGGTGGCCTTCATGCGCTCGTCGTTCAGATCCTCGAAGAAGTGGGTGAGCTGCATGGTGGTGAGCATGCCCTTGTACGTGATGGTACGGGCGGACAGGGATGCGAAGTAGACGCCCACCTCATGCTCGACGCGCTTGCGGATGCGGAAGGTCTTGCGATCCAAGTCCACGCCGGCCAGAGCACCGTCCGGAGAGGCGACCACGAGAGTCTTGAATCCTGGCATGGCGGCAAGGGCCTGCAGGCCAAGGCCGTCCGGGTTGGTGGGCACCACGCGCCATGCGAGGACTTCGAGTCCCTCCTCGCGCACGATCTTGGCAATGGCCTGTTCCTGCTGACCGGAGGTTTCGATGTCGCGGTCAAGGAAGGCGATGCCTGCCGCATAGTGACCGGCTTCCGGCAGTTCGGCGGGCACGGTGGCACGCATGAACTCATCCGGCATGCTCATCAGAATGCCGGCGCCGTCACCTGTGTTCTCCTCGGCACCCACGGCACCACGGTGATCAAGGTTGACCAGCACCTCAATGGCGTCGGTGACGATCTTGCGCTCAGGACGCTTGTTCAAAGTGGTGACCATACCCACACCACAGGCGTCATGCTCGTTGGCGGGATCATACATACCGTCCGGAGCGTGGACCGTGAGATCGAGCGGGGCTTTGAATGTCACCGAAATCACCTCAATTGGTTGTGGGCACGTAAGAAAATCATGCCTCTTCGTTCATTGCTGTTGACACAGTACCGTCGCTCCATGTCATTTACGTTTCATGTGTCCATATACCGAGTCGCCATAAAAGTCAATAGTGATTCTCAAGCAATTTTTTTATGGCCAGTTATGGGGGTATTTCGAACTTTTTCGCTCGAAATGTCTATTTGACCACACGAAAATACGATACGGAAACGTCCGTATCGTGAAATGCTGCGTTGGGTGATGTTACGGATTGGCGGCTGTGGACCACCCTCAGTCATGCTTCGCATGACAGCTCCCGCCAGCGGGAACATGAGAACTGTGCATGTCTGACACCATAGCGATCGGCGCGCTCCGCGAACTCACCGAACATGGCATCCACGCGCCCGACGACGTACGGCTCATGGGATTCGACGGTATCCCCTTCTCCGCCTGCACCAACCCACCCATCAGCACTGTGGCGATGGACGTCCCCGCAATGGCTCGTACGGTTATCGATCGCATGGTGACGCTGAACGAGTCGAACCTACGGCATGAACGGCCCGATGACATCACCCATGACCATATCCAGTTCCAGGTGATGCCACGCACGTCGACTCTGTCCGCCTGATACCGGCCGGCACCCTTATGAGTGCCGGCCTTCATCCTTGAAAATATGAAGGCTATGCCACGTACAGCGCGGCGGGATACGTAAGATACGAAATCTCATCGAGCTGATCGACCGTCACATATCCGGCTGGCGCGTTGAGCACGTCCGGAATGCGGTTGACGATTGTGGCGCACGTATGTTCGACGGTCGCCGGCTTGACCACGTGGAACTCCACGTCCGGTTCACCCTCGATCTTCCAATCGCACATATCGCCATCATCCGGCCCGTACACCTTGCCGATACAGGCAGTTTCCAACGTGATGCCCTGATTAGTTTCGGTGGTTACCACGGCGGACATGCCGATGCATTTGCCGACCGGAATCGTCTCGCCCATCGTTTCGGAATACACGTCGACATCGCTGAAATACGGCACACTGGCCTGGGTCTGCGATGCGATGGTAAGCCCAAGCTTCTGGGCCAGCGCTTCATTGGAATTCCATACATACGAGGGCACCACGGTTTCGGGATGCGCGAGCTCGGCCTCGAACTCCTCGGCGGTCAGACCGCAGCCGTGCGCTTTGGCCAAAGCCAGGCCGTAATCCTCGACGTTGTAGCTCACCGCACCGGTGATCTTCTTGATGCTGTGGCATCCGGCGGCGACGGTGGAGACCATGTTCACCCAGTAGATGTCCTGCATGCCGGAGCCGACCATGGTGGCACCGGCTTCCTTGGCGATGATGTCGAGACGGTTCGTGGTGGCCGGATCGGTGGTCCACGGGTAGATGCATTCCTCGCAGGTGGTGATCACGCTGATGCCGCGAGCCAAGCACTGCTCGCACATGGTGGCGATTTCGTTCTCGAAGCTGAATAGCGTGACTACCGCGATATCCGCGTCGCACTCGTTGAGTACAGCCTCGGCATCGGCGCGAATCGGCACATTGATGGGGCCGATGCCTGCAAACACACCGGCATCCATGCCCACGACTTCCGGGTTCACGTCGATGGCACCGACGATTTGAATGCCTTTCTCGTGCATATAGCGAATCGTGTACTTCGCCATTTTGCCGCAGCCGTATTGAATGGCTTTGATTGGTTGCATACCGCATGCTCCTTTGCAACAGTGCATATTGGCCATTGGAGAAGTCTCGCCGTCGAGACCAAGCCAATAGCCTTTACTCTACCGACATCAGGCTGGGCATTCACTGATATCGGCGGCACTGGAGTGTCGGGGAGAGTCGGTGTAGCGGTACCACTACCGAACAGAAGGGCTGGGGCCAGTACGAGACCTCCCGCCGAATCACGGCATCTCGCTGATTTTCTGCCCGCCGGGCAGGGGCCCATGCCCATCGGCGTATGCGCCGCTGATCTGGCCGAATCCAACGACCCGAGAGAACGACGCGCAGGGGCTCGAAACCCTTACAGAACTCATCACGGCATACAACAAGGAAATGAGCAATGATTTCCCGCATTGCAATCCCCAGCGGTGCTCATCCGTGGAATATCGTATACATGGTGGCCGAGCGCATTGCCGAATCATGACTGCTCACCGGCGGTCTCATGGTGCAGTTGCACGCCATCATGGGCGGTCTCGACGTGCGTCCCGCTACCGACGCGGATCTGCTTGGCGCGTTGATTCTTAAGAGCGCCGCATACCAAGCAGACCATGCCGGATATGGAGATAGACATCTGTACGATGCCGCAATGCTCGCATCCCTCATCACCGACCCTGATGCCGAAACTCGGCGACTACATAGCCACACGGATCGCAGACGTATCAAGCTCCCGTACGACATGCTCACCGATGAATCACCTTACTGGAACAACCTTGACGAACAACATCGCAGAACAGGATTCGATGCCATAGAGACACTGGCCGATTGGTAGCCGCTCTACCGAACCCGGCTGTGGCGGATACCAGTCAGACCAATCCCGCCTACAACCTACTTCCGGTTACGTAGGGCGTGGAGCATGGCGACGAACACGATAACAATGACCACGGCCATGATCGTACAGATGAGTTTGCCGGGGATGCGTTCGTCGCGGGCCGATTGCATCACGGCGTCTGCCGCTGAGATAGTGCCCGAGGTCTGGGGCTGAGTCTTCAGAGTTGCCGATTGTTCAAAAGTCATACTCTAACGATAATGCTACAGAAAGCGGTTACCATAAAGCGTGCTCACAGTCGCCCGTCATGCGGACTTTTCGAAAACTGTTGATAAATAGCCATTTTCCGCAAAAGCCCTTGCAAAACACTATGATTTAGAATATCTATTAGTATGACGTAAACCATATTACAAACTACTTAAGGTAAGCGCTTACAGTTCGGCATGAGAGACTCCTCACCACGATATGGATGCGCTACAGTCACTATGATTGATACGCACGCCCCATCGACTACGCGATTTCACCGTCGCCGTACGCGCGTTCGGAGGCTCGCAGACACGGCTTGCCTTGCACCACCTCGACCTGCGAGGGCGGCGCGTCATCGCCGGCGCGCTTGGCCTGGATCTGTTCGAACAGCATTCGGAAGGACCGCTCCCCCATGTCCAGGAAGTTCTGGGTGTAACTGGTCAGCGCCGGATTCCACATGGCACCGAAGTTGCGGTCGTCAAAGCCTACGACGCTCACGTCAGCAGGCACGCGGCGACCAACCTCCCTTAGACCCCGGATCACAGCGATGGCAGTCTCGTCGTTGCCGGCGAAAATCGCAGTCACATCACCACGACGGCCCAAGGTGCGTCCAGCCTTGACCGACTCCTCCAAATCATCGTCGGGCACGATGATTGGGTCAGGTGCCGTGACGCCGCGCTCCTTGAGCGCGTCACGCCACCCATTGGTGCGGGTGTTATCGGTCGGACCTTCCGGACGCCCCACATGGAACACGGTGCGATGGCCGAGATCCAGCAGATGCATGGTCATCCAACGGCCGCCATCCCTTTCGGCGTTGATGACTTGGTATTCACCGTCGCCGAAGCTGCCACCCACCACGACCATCGGCATATCTTTGGGAATGTATTCCAGTGCGGCGATGCCGGCCCGGTCGTACTCGTAGACGATCACGCCCGCCGGCCTGATCGACAAACCCATGCGCACGCGAGCCTTGACGGAGTCCATGTCGGACTCGTCCAAAGAAACAATATTGAGCAGGAACCGACGTTTACGGGCGGCGGCCTCCACCCCATGGTTCGTTTCGGACGTGGAGAAGGCGGAAGGATTGGCCGCGAACACCACCACGGAGTCCATCTCCCGGTTCGACAGAGCGCGCGCCACAATGCTCGGCTCGTAGCCCAGCTCCTTGATGGCCTTGGCGATGCGTTCACGCTTGTCTTCGGTGACGTTGACGGTGCCGTTGAGATACCGGGAGACGGTCGGTGCCGAGACTCCGGCCAGTTTGGCCACGTCCTTGATCACCGGCCGGGTGCGGCCCGCACTTCTCGCCATCCTTGTCTCCCCTGTTGTTGTCAGTTGTTGTTATTGCGTATGTTAGAGAACCGGCATCACTATGACAGCCATCCAGTCACACCCATATCCGTTCAGCCGCGCTCCGACTTCGGTTCTCCGTTTTTCGCCGCGATTCATTGTAGTTCATGACGGGGAACCTATACCCAAATCGATAACTTCGTGAAAACCGTACGCTGAGTTGCGGTGAGTGTACGGTTTCCGCGAAATCATCCCTAATTTCGTGAAGAACGTACACTGAATCGTCGTCAACGTACGGTTTTCACGAAATGGGGCCTCATCTCGTGAAGAACGTACACTGAGTCATTCTGAGCGTACGGTTTTCACGAAATGGCAGCTGATTTCGTGAAGAACGTACGCTGAAGATGCCCCCGGTGTCACTGATGACTGTTTTCGGTATGGAAGGCGGCGCAGCAAGGTGTCCTAGGCTAATATCGCCTCCGACAAGACCGTCGGCAAAGCCGTCGACGTCGATTCAAGTTATCCACAGCAACAATTCGCGTGACATAGTATCCACATTTGCCGGTTGAGCTTGTGCAACGATCAAAATCACCCTTAGCGTCGAGATATGAAAGAACACAAGGAAGTTTCTGCACTGCTGCAGCAGGCGAAGCAGGAGCGTCGCTGCTGCTATGGCACCAGTGATGCGCAACGGCGCGCCCTGAAACGTCGCCTGCATGCCGGGGAGCTGGTGTCACCGTATAAGAACCTGTACGCCGACCGAACACTTTGGAACACCATGACCAGAGAGCAACAGTCATTGCAGGTCATACGTGCGTTGTCCGCAATCCACCCTCAGTGGGTATTTGCGGGGTTGAGTGCGGCGTGCGTATACGGACTGCAGCACAACTATTCCCTGCACGACGGCACAGTGCACATCGCCTCGAAGTCCGGCATCGGCGGCGGAGACGAGGCGCGTCTCAACCGCATCTATATCAATCGGATTCCGACGCGGAAGCATAACGGCATTCTCTTGACGACTCCGGCGCGAACGCTGCTCGACTGCGCGGTATTCCCATTCCCACAGGCGCTGCCCATATACGATTCGGCTCTGAGAAAGTCCCTGACGACCATCGAAGAGGTGCAGTCGCTGATGATTCAAAGCGTCTGCGACGAGGTCTCCGTGACCAAGCTGCTGAAGTACGCGGATCCCCTGAGCGAAAACGGCGGCGAATCATTGATGCGTGGCCAGATCACCGAATTGTCTTTCGGCATCCCCCTGCTGCAGGTGCAGTTCATGAATCCCGACAATCCCGCAATGTCATATCGCGTCGATTTCTGTTGGAAGCTCGCAGACGGCCGCATCATCGTGGCAGAATACGACGGCATGGCCAAATACGCCGACATCAGCAACAAGAATCGCGCAAGCCTCCAGGCGAAAATGGAGTACGACCGCAGACGTGATCGGCATCTCCGGGAACAGGGCGTCACCGAAATCGTCCATGTGTTCTATGAGGATCTGCTACGCCCCATCAATCTTGAGACCAAGCTGCTCAAGGCCGGTGTGCCCAAAATCCGGTGAAGATAGGCCCCATTTCGTGAAAACCGTACGCTTACGACGACTCAGCGTACGATTTCCGCGACATGAGGCCATACCTCGTGAAAACCGTACGCTCAGAACAAGGCCGTCAGAAGGTCGACTAGACAACCTCTTAACTACCGAATGGTATCTAAAGAACGGCGATATTCCGCCAGAAACGCCGAGAGCGGAATAGTCCCCTTGCGTTTGTCATCGGACTGCGTTATTCTGAAACCGGTTTCAGAAAGAAGCCGATAAACAAAACTCAAAGCCCCAAGGTTTTGACCAACGAAAGGAAACATGATGTCTCTCAAGGATTCCATGATTCGCGGTCTGGCTGTGTACGGCCTGAGCTCCATGAGCCAGTGCGGTCGCGCCAACAGCAGCACGCTCGTCGACCTGATCAACAAAGCCAACAAGAACGCTCGCTGAGCCTCTTCCCTGACTCGCCGCTCGCACACAGCCCGTCTCATAACGTAAACAACAACACATTGCAAAGCCCACGGCTTTGCAAGTCAAGACAAGGAACACATTATGTCTCTCAAGGATTCCATGATTCGCGGTCTCGCCCTCTCCGGTATGGATGCCATCGCCCGCGCCGGCTACGCCGACTCCAAGATGTTCGCCGACATCATCAACGCCGCCAACAAGGACGCTCGCTGAATCTAGCGAACAATCCCGTTCATGAGATTGCATGACACATACGAAGGCAATCCCCCTCAGGCCGCAATCGGCCGGCACACCACAATAATTGAATAACGCAATAATTCAACACAGTAAAACTGAACAATAACCGGGACAACGGGGTCCATATATTCTTTCTTTTCCCATCGTGCGTACGCCGCGCCAGCACAGGTTCACATACGATGCACACGGCCGCCAATACACGATGCGTCATCATCAACGCCCTCACCGCATCATGAGATACTCCCCCGTCCGTTGTCCACACTGTTGCCTCTACAATGCCTGTGATGCACGCCGAACGGCATCCTGCACAGTGACTGAAGAACGAAACACCAAGGGACGGAATGGATAACGAACTCTTCGAAAAGGCGCCGATTCCGAAGGCGTATTTCTCGCTGGCGATGCCCGTGGTGCTCAGCATGCTGGTCACCTTGGTGTACAACATGGTCGACACCTATTTCATCGCGCATACGGGAAACACCGATATGGTGGCGGGCGTCTCCCTCACCGCGCCAGTGTTCACCGTGATGATCGCCCTCGGCGACATCTTCGGCCTCGGCAGCAGTTCGGTCATCTCGCGCTTGTTCGGCCAACACCGGTTCGCCGACGGCAAGCGACTCAGCGCGTTCTGCTTCTATGCCGCCATCGCCACCGGCCTGCTGATTCTGGTGCTGGGCCTGGCGTTCCGCGACCCGATGCTCGCGCTGCTCGGCGCCACTGACGACACTTGGCAGTATGCCTCCGACTTCTACACGCTGATCATCGTCGGCTCGCCGTTCATCATCGTGTCGATGACGCCGTCCAACCTGCTGCGCACCGAAGGCCACGCCGTGCAGTCCATGATCGGTTCGGTGGCCGGCACGGCGGTCAACATCGTGCTCAATCCCCTGTTCATCCACGGATTCGGCTGGGGTGCTGCGGGTTCGGCCGGTGCCACCGTGATCGCCAACATCTGCACCGACGCCTATTTCGTCTGGTTCATGCTGCGTCACAGCAGCAACCTGTCCATCGACCCGCGGACCGTCATCGACCGCGCGCGCCGGCGTCTGGCGGTCACGGCCCGGGAGGTCGGGAGCATCCTCGCCATCGGCATCCCCTCGGCGATCACGAACCTCACGCAGAGCGTCGGCATCGTCATGATCAACCTGTTCCTGCTCCCCTACGGTACCGACGCGGTGGCCGCGATGGGCATCGCGCTGAAAGTCATCATGATCGCGGTGCTGGTTTTCGTGGGATTCGCGTTCGGCGCACAGCCGCTGATCGGCTACAACTACGGCGCCCGCAATATGCCTCGACTGCGCGGCATTCTGCGTTTTTCCTACCTGTTCCTGTCCCTGTTCGCCCTGGTGATGACCGTGGTGCTCAGCCTGTCCGACCGTCTGCTGATGGGATTCTTCATCGAGGACGCCACCATCATCACGCTGGGCGCCGGCATGCTGCGGGTTCAGCTGCTGAGCCTGGTGTGCGTAGCCGTCGTGATGGTCACGACCTGCACCTTCCAGTCCGCAGGCAAGGCGGTCGGCGCCTTTGTGCTGTCGATCAGCAGGCAGGGTGTGATGCTGGCGATTACCCTGTTCGTCGGCTCCCGGCTGGCCGGCTATCAGGGTGTAATCGCCGCGCAGGCCATCGCCGATCTGCTGACCGCGATTGTGGCGGTCATCCTGTTCGTCGTGATGTTGCCTGAGCTGCGCAGTCGGAAAGCTCGCTGATAGAGCAACACGAGGTTTAGCAGACACGCATTCGGAGAGCCAATACGCTGCGCGATATTGCGCGCGATATTGCGCAATGGGAGGCGGTGCCGTTTTGTTGGACTCATCGTTGATTCCATCACCACCAATCATGTCACAAGACCGAGCTCGCGTCGACGATCCATGATGCCAGTTCCACGATGCCAGTGTCGCTGTCTTTGCGATACACGGCGGTCAGTTCGCCGCAGCTCACGGTTTCCAGTGTGGCGCGCATGTCTTCCTTTCCGGTACTCGCTCCCGCTGGCGGGAGCTGTCTCGCGTAGCGAGACTGAGGGTGGTTCTCAGCGCTGGCCCCCCCAGTCGGGCGAAGCCCGCCAGCCCCCGCCAGCGGGAGCCTGCTCACAGTTGTAGGGTTCGTACGATTTGTTCGGTGGTGCGGGTCACGTTGGCGGCCGCGTCGGCCAGCAGCTCACTAAGGCTGGCGGCTCCGGGCGCGATGCCGAATACCGCGTCGATGCCGACCTCATGCAGCTCATCGATGCCGGTGCCAATATGCCCGGCTACTGCGATGACCGGCTTGCCGTGGCGCTTGGCGGTTTCGGCCACGCCGGCCGGGGTTTTGCCGAACTTGGTCTGGAAGTCGATGGAGCCTTCGCCGGTGAACACCACGTCAGCCCATTGCGCGGCCGCATCGAGCCCGGATTGTTCGATGACGATGGCGATGCCCGGGCGGAATTCGGCGTTTAGGAAGCCCTTCAGTGCTGCACCGATGCCACCGGCCGCGCCGGCACCCGGCACGTCGTTCACGGCAACGCCGAGCTGGCTGTCGATTCCCTGCGCAAAATGCGCGAGGGCGGCGTCCAATGTGGCGACATCATCTTTGGACGCACCTTTCTGCGGGCCGAACACGGCGCTGGCTCCGGTGGGGCCGGTCAGCGGGTTGGTCACGTCGCAGGCGGCGGTGATGGCGACGTTCTTGAGAGCCGGGTCCATCGTGCTGATATCGATGGTGGCCAGATCGGCGAGAGCCGCTCCCCCGTGCTTAAGGTCGTTGCCGTTCCCGTCCAGAAGACGAACGCCAAGGGCCTGCAGAAGTCCGGCACCGGCGTCGTTGGTGGCGCTGCCGCCGAGCCCGACGATGATGCGCTTGGCTCCGGAACGGACGGCGGCGAGCATGAGTTCGCCGGTGCCGTAGGAGGAGGCGATCAACGGGTTGCGTTCTTTGGCTTCAAGCAGTGCTAGTCCGCTGGCTTCGGCTGTCTCGACCACGGCGGTCGTGCCGTCGGCGAGCAGACCGAAGTGGCCTTCGACAGGCCGGCCGAGCGGGTCGTGGACCGGCACGGCGTGCATCGATCCGCCGGTGGCGTCGACAAGCGCGCGTGCGGTGCCTTCACCGCCGTCGGCCATGGGAAGGCAACGGACCTCGGCATCGTGGTCGGCATTCTCAATCCCCTGAGCCATCGCCCGGGCCGCCTCCATGGCGGTCAGGCTCTCTTTGAAGGAGTCAGGGGCGCATAAGTATCGCGTCATGCTTCGAGCATACCGCACGACACGCCGAAACGGTAAACGCTTTCCGTAATTCGCGTGATTATTTTTTTGTTCAGAATTCAGGCTTTCCAATCCACAATGCTACTATTGCAAGCAAAAATGCGATATCGTTGCGGTAAACGTTTAGACACGTTTTCCGTTTCAGGGAAGAAAAGGACCGATTCGATCGTGGCTGTACAGAACGATAAGGCGCAATCGCCAGCGACATTGATGGATGTCGCCAAAGAAGCCCAAGTCTCCATCGCCACCGCATCCCGCGTGCTCAACGGCAGCACCCGCAAGGTACGCAACCAATCGTATGTCAAGGTGATGGAAGCAGCCACCAAGCTCAACTATCGTCCCAACGCCTATGCTCAGGCAGTGGCCAAAGGCACCGCACCGAACATCGTGCTGCTGGTCTCCGATATCTCCGATCCCTACTTCGCATCCGTATCGCAAGGCGTGGTCAAGGCGGCGGTCGAACGCGGCATTTCCGTGACCATCGGCGTGGCAGCCACCCCGCACGAAGAGTTGGAGGCGGTGCGTAAGTCTGTATCCACCAGGCCGCGCGGCATCATCATCTCCGAAAGTGAATACACCGACGCGCCGGAACGCCAGGCGTTGCAGACGGAACTCACCCAGTACGAAGCATCCGGCGGACGCGCCGTGTTCGTGCTCAACCGCAACCTGCCCTTCCCGGCCGTGGACGTGGCGAACGATGTCGGCGCGCGCGCCATCGCAAAGCTGATCGTCGATTCCGGGTATACGCGCCCTGCGATTCTCAAGGGCGATGACGCACATCGCTCCTCCAAAGAACGACTGGCCGGTGTGATGGAAGTGCTGGACGAGGCAGGCATCACCGTGGATCCGAAAGCCGTGGCGAACGGTAAGTTCAGCCGCACCGACGGCTATGCGGCCGTCATGCAAATGGCCCGATCCGGACTGCTGAAGCCGGGCGAAGGCGCACTGTACGACGGCAAAGGCATCGATTCAATCATCGCGCTCAACGACGTGATGGCCATCGGTGCGATGACCGCGTTGCGCGCCAACGGCATCGAGCCGGGTCGGGAAATCGGCGTCACCGGTTTCGGCGACATCCCCTACTCCGCCGACGTGTTCCCACCGCTGACCACCGTGCATCTGCCGCTGGCCGAAATGGGCCAGGCCGCCGTGGACAGCATCCTGTCCAACCGCGATGACGCGGAAGCCACCGGCGGCACTGCCAACCGCCTGATCTACGTGCAAAGCGCCCCGGACGTAGTCCTACGCGGTTCCCTCCCCCGCCGGTAAAACAAAAATAGCTCCCTCTGACGGTGTAACCACAACTAGCGAACAGGTAATGGCGACTGCCGCGCACCATACCACCGACTCATACACCGACGAAATCGAAGAACTGTTCGATTACCGAGTCATTGAGCAACCGGCCACGACGAGTGGGCACCACTCGATGATTATCGGATACGGTAATCAGGCCTTCGCTGACCATTGGGGCGAGTTGGTCAAGGGAAACATTACGGAGAGTCTGGGGCGTGCTGCTCATACCCGCATCGTTGATGGCGCGGTTGATGCGGTCGAGGTCAAGGCCCTCGTGCAGGCGCAGCCCGAGCATGATGAGCTCTTCGAGGTTTTCCTCGGGAGTGATCGTCTCGCTATCGGCCCACGGCACACGGTTCTCGTTGATGGCCGTGCCCCACAAACGCGGGTGCGCGATGTCCCAGCTGCGCAGACCGCGTGAGACAGAAACCACCCCCAGTCCGGCATCCGCCGGACAGCCCCCGCCAGCGGGGGCTGTCAGCGAAGCCGACTGGGGGTGGTCAGCCTCGGTCACCGCGTTGTAGTGGGAGTGGGCACCTGGCCCTAGACCGGCCCAATCAACGTTGCGCCAGTAGCCGAGGTTGTGCTGGCTTTCGTATCCGGGGCGAGCCCAGTTGGAGACCTCATACCATTCGAGGCCGGCGGCGGCGAACAGGTCGTCAGCGATCTCGTATTTAGCGGCCTCGTCATCGTCATTGGGCTTGGGCAGAGTGCCGGCCGCGATTTGACGGCCCATTTTCGTGGTGGGTTCCACGGTCAATGCGTAGGCGGAGATGTGGTTTACGCCAAGATCGATGGCGGTCGTGACCGAGGTGCGCCAATCGTCAAGGCTCTCCCCCGGAGCGCCGTAAATCAGATCCACGCTGGAGCGCAGCCCAGCCTTGTTCGCCGCATTGACGCCTACGGCCACGTTGGCCGGCGTATGCGTGCGGTCGAGGGTTTTGAGCACGTGCGGCACGGCAGATTGCATGCCGAAGGAAACACGGGTGAAGCCGCCGGCTGCGAGCTCATTGATGTAATACTCGTTGACCGTGTCCGGGTTGGCTTCGGTGGTGATTTCGGCGTCGGGCGCGATGCCCCAGATCTTGCGGATGGCATCGAGCATGGCGACCAGATCGCGGGCGGCGAGAATTGTGGGGGTGCCGCCGCCGAAGAACACGGTGGAGACCGGTGGCTCCGCGATGCCGTGATCGAGCTGCCACTGCTTGGTCAATTTCATTTCCCGAATGACCATATTGGCATAGTTGCCGCGCGAGGCCCCCGCACCAAGATCCGTAGCCGTGTAGGTGTTGAAGTCGCAGTAACCGCAGCGCCGCAAGCAGAACGGGACGTGGATGTAGACCTCGAACACTAGCCCTCGGTCTTCTGAGCGGCACGAATCTTGTCTTTGGTGTCGCGGTCGTTGGAGTCCTCGCCGGTGGACAGGGCTGCGATGAACGCCTCCTGCGGCACCTCCACATGGCCGAGCATCTTCATGCGCTTCTTGCCAGCCTTCTGCTTTTCGAGCAACTTGCGCTTACGGGTGATGTCGCCGCCGTAGCACTTGGCGAGCACGTCCTTGCGTAACGCACGAATGTTCTCACGTGCGATGATGCGCGAACCAATCGCAGCCTGAATCGGAATCTCAAACTGTTGGCGAGGAATCAGACTACGCAGTTTCTTGGTCATCATCACACCGTACGAATACGCCTTATCGCGGTGAACGATGGCACTGAACGCATCGACCTTCTCGCCCTGAATAAGGATGTCCACCTTGACCAAATCGGCGGACTGCTCGCCATCCTCATGGTAATCGAGGGAAGCGTAGCCCTTGGTGCGGGACTTGAGCTGGTCGAAGAAGTCGAACACGATTTCCGCCAGCGGAATGCGGTAGTGCATCTCGACACGATCGGTGGAGATGTACTCCATCGTGCCCATAATGCCACGGTGGTCCTGGCACAGATCCATCACCGCACCGATGAATTCCTTGGGCGTGATGATGTCGGCAGCAACCATCGGCTCGACAATCTTCTTGATTTTGCCGTCCGGGAATTCGCTCGGGTTGGTCACATGATGCTGGCTGCCGTCCTCGGCGGTCACGTCGTAGGTGACGTTCGGGGCGGTCTGGATCAGGTCGAGGCCGAACTCGCGGGAGAGTCGCTCGTTGACGATTTCCATGTGCAGCAGACCCAGGAAGCCGCAGCGGAAGCCGAAGCCTAGGGCCACGGAGGTTTCCGGCGTGTAGATCAGGGCGGCGTCGTTGAGCTTGAGCTTGTCGAGTGCATCACGCAGTTCGGGGAACTGGGCGTTGTCGATCGGGAACAAACCGGCGTAGACCATCGGCTTCGGGTCGCGATAGCCGGGCAACGGCTCGGCGGCCGGGCGGACGGCCGAAGTCAGGGTGTCGCCCACCTTGGACTGACTCACATCTTTCGCACCGGTGATGATGTAGCCGACCTCGCCGGCACCGAGTGCCTTGGTGCGGGTCATATCGGGGCTGATCACGCCGATTTCAATGGGATCGTGGGTCATGCCAATGCCCATCATGTGGACCTTTTCGCGGTCGTGCAGTTCGCCGTCCTCCATACGGATGTAGGTGACGATGCCGCGGTAGGAGTCGTAGACGGAATCGAAGATCAGCGCGCGGGCGGGGGCATCGGGGTCGCCGTGCGGGGCGGGCACGTCCATGACGATCTGGTCGAGCAGGTCGGCCACGCCTTCGCCGGTTTTGCCGGAGACGCGCAGCACGTCGCTCGGCTCGCAGCCGATCAGACCTGCGATCTCCTCGGCATGCTTGTCCGGTTCTGCGGACGGCAGGTCGATTTTGTTGAGCACGGGGATGATGGCCAGATCATGGTCGATGGCCATATACAGATTGGACAGGGTCTGCGCCTCGATGCCCTGGGTGGCGTCGACGAGCAGCACCGCGCCTTCGCAGGCGGCCAGTGCGCGGGACACCTCATAGGTGAAGTCCACGTGGCCGGGGGTGTCGATCATACCGAGCGTGTATTCGGTGCCGTCAAAGGTCCACGGCACGCGCACGGCCTGGGATTTGATGGTGATGCCACGCTCCTGCTCGATATCCATACGGTCGAGGAAGCGATCGCGCATCTCTCGCTCGGGCACAATGCCGCTCAACTGCAAGATGCGGTCGGCCACGGTCGACTTGCCGTGGTCGATGTGTGCGATGATACAGAAGTTGCGAATCACCGACTGATCCGTGGAACCCGGCTGATTGTGTTGGACGACCAACGCATTCCTCCTCTTGGCATATACTCAAACTTCACCTAGTGTAGCCGAGGGACTGTATTCGGCGTGGCATTGCGCGGGTTTTTCCGGGGCTCATGCTATCCTCTAACTTTTGTATGTCCTTATAACACACATCGTTTGGAGTAAACGTGGCAAACATTAAGTCGCAGAAGAAGCGCGTGCTCACCAATGAGAAGGCGCACCTTCGCAACGTGGCTGTGAAGTCCGGCCTGAAGACCGCCATCCGCGCCACCCGCGAAGCCATCGCCGCCGGTGACAAGGCTGCCGCCGAGGCCGCCTACAAGGTTGCCGCCCAGAAGCTCGACAAGGCTGCTGGCGCTGGCGTGATCCACAAGAACCAGGCCGCCAACCGCAAGTCCGGCCTCGCTGTTGCGATCAACGCTCTGTGAGCATAAGCCTCTTAAGGTTTTAGAAAGTCCCGCAAGTCATCTGGCTTGCGGGACTTTTTGTATCTCCGTTCAAAGAGGTACATTGGCGGTCTTGCGAAATGACATCTCCGTTCAGAGAGGTACCGAATACGGGAAAAACCAACTATAAACGCCATCATCGCAACACTTATACTCAGCGTTTCGTGCTTCAGGTACCTCTTTGAAAGCAGTTAGCATTCTGCAGAAGGCCAGATGTACCTCTTTGAAGACAGTTAGCCCTGAGGCGGCCTTGAACCATCCTGAGGCTTGTCTTCTTCGTCCTTGGTGGTATCGCCGGGATCGACGGTATCGGCGTGCGGATGAATGACCGGGCGCTTGAGATATCGGCTTTCGCTGGGCAGGTAGACGCGATGACGTTCGACGGCTCCGGGCAGAGTGACGTTGAAGCCTACCGAGAGCAGTCGCAGCGCCACCACGATGATGACGATCAGCACGTCGAGCAGCATTTCCGAGCGCATGTCGAACCAGCCGTAGCTTACGCCGCGCCATACCAGCACGGTCAGGATGCAGCCGATGAACGAAGGCACAGCATAGAGGTGTTTGTCTCGAATAATCATTGGCACGTCGCCAATGAAGATGTCACGAATGAGGCCGCCGGCCAGTGCTGTGAACATGCCAAGGAATACGGCTGTCATGCCTGAGGAACCGTAGGCCAGAGCTTTTGCGGTGCCGCTGACTGCGAATAGTCCGAGGCCCAGAGCATCGATGACAGTCATCGTCCATTTGAGTTTGGTGATCTCCGGATGGGCCACCACCACGATAATGCCGGAAAACAGCGTGGTGAGCACATAGCCTTTGTCGGTGATGCCGACCGGCGGCAGGGCACCGAGCATCACGTCGCGCACAAGACCGCCGCCGAGTGCGGTAAGCCATCCGCACAGCATGATGGTGAAGATGTCGTAGCCCTTGCGAATGGCGGCAAGTCCGCCCGATAATCCCCAACACAGGATTGCTAAATACTCGATGACCACAAAAACGATGTTGTTCTCCAACGCCACCTGCATGAGCCACTCCCCTCTGGTACCGCTTCGGTTCGTCTCAGTCCGTCTTCGTTCTGTTCCCGTTCATCCTTATTCGGCGCTACAGCCCGTCGTACCCGAGCCTACAACAGGCCTTGCCTGAGTAGTATGGCCGGGGAGGAAGGGGCCACTAAGACGTGAATAGGATGGCAATGACGCCAGCTTGCCGGTAGTCGTTGGCAACTCAGCACCTCTAAGTTTTACGATCCGTGATCAAAAAACATGTATGGACTTAATCGTTGTTGATTTCTGATTCAATCAAGGCGACTTTTTCTTCGACATCACGCAAGCGATTGCGCAGTGCGGACTCGATATCGATGCCGTCAACGCGGGCCTTGCGCACGACGGCGAGGATTTCATCGGCGTAGGCATCGGCCTTCTCCCGTTCAGCGGAATTGTCGCCGCTTGATTCGGATTGGTTCGCCGCTTGAGGATGTACATCATCTCGCTGAGCATCAGCCGCAGCCGACTCATCAAACGCCGCGAACAATCTATCAGCATTCGGCGATTTGGAGATACGAGAAACGACTTTGGCCGCGCGAGGCAACGCACCTTGAACGCGGGAAATGCCCTCAAGCACGGATTTACGATGCTTTTCCTGCTGTTTCATCTTTTCCCATAGAGCCAGCACAGCTTCCGGGGATTCGGGTTGGGCAGCTTCTCCCCCGTCGTTACTGTCAGCATCAAAAGCATCAGAAGAATCAGAGGAATTGCCGGCATCATCAGCCGCAAACACATGCGGATGCCGAGTGATGAGCTTGTTCACCAACCGATCGGCGACCTCATCAATACCGAACGGGTCCTCAGTATCCGATTCGCAGACCCGCGCCTGAAACACGGATTGCAGCAACACATCACCCAGTTCCTCGCGCATGTTGTCACGGTCGTGAGTCTCCACCGCGTCGACGTATTCGTAGGTTTCCTCGAGCAGATTCTTGAGCAGCGACTTGTTCGTCTGCTTGCCGTCCCACGGGCAGCCGCCCGGCGAATACAGCACATCCACCACGGCCTTGACCCGGTCCAGCGCCGTCGCTGCCTCAGCCACCGGCTTCAATTTCGAGCAGTGTTCGAAGCCTGACGGCAAACGGTAGGCTGAAGCATGGTATTCCGTCATGTCACTCATCTTGCTCATAGGTTTGCTCCTGTTCTCATCTGGATGAACCATAACCACCCCCCGCAACGTGCAGAAGACCTAGATCATATTATTTGTTGCGGAATGTTGCTAAATCCATCTGTATCTCTCTAGCCAAGAACATTTCCAATACGCCAAGACCCCTTGGAATTGTTGCTGTTCCAAGGGGTCTTAGTCAGAAACAAAAGGTGCTAGTTCAGCACACTTTCCACATCCAGTTGTGCGGGTCCTCGACTTCGCCGAGCTGGATGCCGAGCAGCTCGTCGCGCAGTTCGCAGGTGAGCTTGCCGGAGCCGCCGTCGGCGACGGTGACATCGAACTTCTCGGACTTGAAGCGACCGATCGGGGTGATGATGGCGGCGGTACCGCAAGCGAACACCTCGGTGACTTCGCCGGACTTGATGTCCTCGAGCAGCTGGTCGAGGGCAATCATGGTCTCGACTACGTCGTGGCCCTTGTCCTGCAGCAGCTGAATCAGGGAGCGACGGGTCACACCCGGCAGAATGTTACCGGTCAGGGACGGGGTCTCCACGTGGCCATCCTTGTGCACGGCCATCATGTTCATGCCACCGAGCTCTTCGAGGTAGGTCTTGGTGGCGGCGTCCACGAAGCACACCTGCTCGCAGCCATTCTCAACACCCTTGTACTCGCCGAGCAGGGAGGCGGCGTAGTTGCCGCCGCACTTGGCGAAACCAGTGCCGCCAGGGCCGGTGCGGAACCACTTGTCTTCAACCCAGATGCTCACCGGCTTGACGCCGCCCGGGAAGTACGGGCCGGACGGGGAGGCGATCACGCAGTAGTCGACCTCCTGCGGGGCGCGCACGCCGAGGAACGGCTCGGAAGCGAACATGAACGGACGCATGTACAGCGTGTACTCGCGGCGGGACGGCACCCAGTTGGCGTCGCGCTTGACCAGCGCGGCCACGGAACCGAGGAAGTCGTCAATCGGCAGCTCAGGCAGGTACAGACGCTTGGCGGAGTTCTGGAAACGCTCGGCGTTCGCATCCGGGCGGAACAGCCAGGTGGAGCCGTCGGCATGACGGTAAGCCTTGAGGCCTTCGAAGCACTCCTGTGCGTAGTGCAGCACGGAAGCACCCGGATCCATCTTGAGCGGTGCGTACGGTTCGACGCGGCGGTCGGACCAGCCTTCGCCCTTGGTCCAGGTCATGTGGGTCATGTTGTCGGAGAACACCTGGCCGAAAGCCGGCTTGTCGATGAGGGACTGACGCTTCTCATCGGATGCGGGGTTGTCGTTCGGCAGTACGGTGAACGGTTCGGCGAGCTTGTCGAGCGCTGCCGGATCGTGGTGCGTGTTTTCAGTCATTACTAGCTACTTCTTCTTGACTTTGGCGGCCCGAAAGCCACCATATGGGGTGTGTGCTGTGCGCTTGTGGCGCGAGCTCTGTTGCATACTTTTGCACACCCATGTGTTACTCGTGTGGCAGAGTTCACATGGTGAAAAACGAAGAAGCCCGCACCGTTCTCAACGGCTGCGGGCTTCCACGTTTCAGTTATGTTCTGAATTGTTCGCTATCGAAGCGATCGACTCACTTGGCGTCGGCAGCCGGAGCAGCAGCGTCGGCAGCCGGAGCAGCAGCTTCCGGAGCGGCGGTGGACTCAGAAGCATCTTCCGGCACCTCAACGGTGACGACGGACTCTTCCGGGTCCTCAACGTCGAGCTCAACGCCTTCAGGCAGAACAACGTCCTTAGCGAACACCTTGGTGCCGTCGGTTAGGCCCTCGACGCTCACAACGATCTTCTCAGGCAGGTTGGCGACGTCAGCGCGAACCTTGAGCTCCTGAATGTCGACGAATGCCACAGCAGCGCCCTTCGGGGTGCCTTCAACGAAGACCGGCACCTCGACGTCGATCTTCTCACCGGCCTTGACCTCAAGGAAGTCAACGTGCTCGATGATGCGCTTGACCGGGTTCTTCTGCACGTCCTTGACGACGGCCATCTTGGTGTTGCCGTCGAAGGCGATGGTGAACAGGGCGTTGGTGTGACGCAGGGCCAGGGTGGTCTCGCGCATCGGCAAGGTCACGAAGGCGGGCTCTTCGCCGCCGGCGTAGATGGTGGCCGGAATCTTGTTGGCAACGCGCAGACGACGAGCAACGCCCTTGCCGTTGAGGTCAAGGGCCTCGCCCTCAAGCTTAATGGTGGTAGCCATAATGGATACTCCTTGTAGTTTCGTTTCGTTCTGTCTCGCTCAGACGCCACGACACGCCGAAAGACACCCTACAAGGAGTGAAATACGCCGAGTCGATAACGGAAGCTGTGTCATGTGTCAGCACGCACACTTCCCTCGCCAAAGCAACAATTGTCAAGTATACGCCAACTCCGGACTTTGGCGCGGTGATGCTTCGATGACACTGCATCCCGGCCGTCCCAGCCACGTCAACGTACGGTTTCCGCGAAATAATCCCTAACTTTGTGAAGAACGTACGCTTACCCGTTCTCATCGTACGGTTTCCGCGAAATCGTCCGCCATTTCGTGAAAATCGTACGCTCAGCGACACTCAGTGTACGGTCTTTCACGAAGTTGGGGATGATTTCGAAAATAACGTACGATGGTGAGTACCGTATCGGGAGGTTGATATGACTCGTTCGGACGACGTCATCAATGAGGATGGCCATGACGTCATCGCCACACACACTCGCGTTGTCAGGGGTATGGCTGCGGCACTTGCCGCGATACGTTCTTCGGGCGCCTCTTGCGGGTAGGCCCGCCACAGGAGCCGGCGTCACAGCCGCGGCCGCCAACGTCATGTTCACGTTCGCGCTGGACACCAAAGCCAAACGTTCGATGTTCAACATGCCGCACGAGGAGACGCCGAAAGGCATCGAATTCGACATGTCCGAGCAGCTTGAGGCCGCCCGGTGGTTCGAGGAGGCCAAGCAATCGGTCACGCTGCGCAGCCATGATGGATTGAAACTCCACGGCTGGCTGTTGGACCCGGATTGTTCCGACCCACAGCCGCATCTATACGCGATCTGCTGCCATGGCTATGCCGGAGAGCCCGCGGAAATGGCCAAATGGGCGCATCGCTATGCGCAACTCGGTTTTACGGTCCTGCTACCCGCGCAGCGCGCCCATGAGTTGAGCGAAGGGCGTTACGTGGGTATGGGATTGCTGGAAAGCGACGATCTGTTGGGCTGGGTTTCGCTGATCACCGCAGCTGATCCGGATGCACGCATTCTGTTGCATGGCAATTCGATGGGCGCCGCCACGGTGATGATGGCGGCCGGCGATGCGCGACTCCCCCGCAATGTCATCGCCGCGATTTCCGATTGCGGATACAGTTCCGTGGTTTCGCAGTTTACGGATAATGCCGAGGAGATGTTCCGTTTGCCGCACTCGTTGGCCGCGCTGCTGGTCAAAGTGGCCAGTCATGTGTCTAAACGCAAGGCCGGATACCGGTTTGAGGACGCCTCCTGTGTGAAGGCATTACGGCACGCGACTATTCCGATGATGTTCATTCATGGCGGAGCGGATACTTTTGTCAATCCGAAGGATCTGGACAT
>OAUZ01000106.1_pt1 | contig 27632 bp, 23 predicted proteins | sample 1476341 | NCBI WGS metagenome assembly OAUZ01 (sample SAMEA2580071, study PRJEB22360) | human gut metagenome | biome: human gut; feature: human-associated habitat; material: faeces | place: Denmark | collected 2008/2010 | reverse complement strand
GCGAGCCGTTGAGGCGAGCCGTTGAGGCGAGCCGTTGAGGCGAGCCGTTGAGGCGAGCCGTTGAGGCGCTTCATTATTTGAATCTTCGGCAAAGCCGAAGACCAGCGATACCGTCACCTCTTCACCTTCAGGAAAAGGAACAGCACTCTCCGGACGATCTTCACATCCGCTCAGTCCTCCAAGAAAGATCACTCCTCCCAAGAGCATTAACCATTTATTCTTCCAAATCTGTTTCATAAAACCACATCTTATTTAATTGTTCTATTTTTACCTGTCTTCCTTCTTTATGCAAAAGATACCATCATGTGATATCTCTGCCATCACAAATATTTTTTCATATCATCACTTTAACCTATCATCTCTTCATAGTCCGGAATAACAGAAAACAGATCGTCCCACCCCGTGCATCTTCTGATACACGAAGCGGGACGGAAAACAAACACAAAAATAAATACTTCTAAAGGTAATCCTCAGCTCTTTTCTACTTAACGATCAGTTCTTTTCTATTTCACGATCACCTCTTTCTATTTCACGATCAGCCATTCCCCTAGGTTGCGTTGTTCAGCATCAAAAGAGACACCGACCTTCACCGGTTGCCTGCCGTCCGAGGTGTAAGGCAGCAGATAGCCCTTCTCGTCAATCTGGCGTAGAGCCTGTTCTGCGCTGCCGTCCAGTTTAAACTCAAAAACATATATATAGTCCGGAGTTTTCACCACAGCATCGGCACGCCCCCGCGCGGTACGCACCTCAGCGCCCGTAAACTGCCCCATCAGCTTGAACACAAGATAAAAAACAACCTGATAATGACGCTCCGTCTTGGCATTCAACTCGTAAGGGAAATCCGCGAAAAAGCAACGAAGACGCTCCAAAAAGGACTCCACATCACCACTCCTCAGCTCACGGACAAATTTACCGATATAAAAAGCGGTATCCGTAGAGGCAACGGGGGTATAAAAGGGAGCAACGAAGTTGAGGAAACCATACTTGACCTCTTCATTGGGAAACCCGAGCGTATACAGCCCGAACTGAGAATCATACTTCTTGATGGTCAGATAACCGCTTTGGTAAATCATGGGAACGGGGTTGTGTATGTCGGCACGGTCATCGCTTAAGGAAGCGGAGCTGACCTCGATACCGTCCAAGTCGCGCAGGTCAAAATCAGTCTTACGCAACATATCGGCCAGGAAAGTAGGCGTACCGCTCGCAAACCAGGCATTCTCAAAAAGACCCGTCGAGAGCGTATTCAGCACACTGAAAGGATTGAACATCCCCTCCCAGTTGCGATAGTTGAAGTGATAACCGTCATATCGGCGGGTAAGCTTTTCCATCGTTTCCTCGTACGTCAGTCCGTTCGCACAGGCAAGGGACTGCAGTTCAGGAGCGAAGACGGCTTCTATCTCAGCACGGATCATGCCGCACAGGGTAGTATAAGCCGGATGAAGGCTGATGTCCTGCAACTGGTTCAGATTACTGAAAATGCCCATCTGGGCAAACTTGGTCACTCCCGTGATAAAGACAAACTGCAAATAGGCGTCCGCATCCTTCAACACGGTATAGAATGCCATCAGCGTTTCACGAAACTCGTATTGCAACTCCGGATTGTCAAAAGAGCGCAGCATCGGCTTGTCGTATTCGTCAATCAGTACCACGACCCGTCGCCCCGTCTGTTCGTAAGCACGACGGATCACAGTCATGAAACGGATGGAGCAGCTCCGGTTGATTTCCGTTACGCCATATGTACTCTCCCAAGACTGAAGCTGGCTTTCCAAAAAATTCACCAGACACTCTTTTCTGTCATATTTCTCTGCATTGAGATCCAGATGCAGCACCGGATAGGTGAACCAGTCCTGCTCCAATTCTCCGATGGCAAGACCCTCGAACAACTCCTTTTTTCCGAGGAAGTAAGCCTCCAAAGTAGAGAGCAGCAGACTCTTCCCAAACCTCCGGGGACGGCTCAGAAAGTAAGGTTTCCCCAGTTTCACGAGTCGGTAAACCAATTCCGTTTTATCCACATAGAGGTAACCCTCTGTACGGAGTTTCTCAAAACTTTGTATTCCAATCGGAAGTTTACGAGAGATCATAGAATCTACATTCATATCCACTTTATTTTTAGATCATCGCTATTATGCACAAAGATCGAAATTGTTTTCCGTTATTCCAGTATGTCAAAGATCGAAATTGATTCCTCTGTCAGTCCTTTTCCTGTATGCAACGCAAAGGAAGCATCTCTTTCAAAACCCCTTTATCATTAATTCCATTGACACCTGTCCGTTGATCAGATGCCGTAGAAACCAACTGTAAATGCTTCGCCTGATAAGTATTACCATTTTTAACACTATTACAGCACCACATAAAATCGAAATAACCTATCTGGACAAACGCTTTGCCACCATAATATCCACACAATCGGAAATAGGTAGTCTTCGACTGATCTGTCTTATCATATCTCAATACAAACCCCTTATCGGCTCCTTGCGTATTATAATTACTCATATTCATATTATTAGTCGACTTATCCGGCAACTCCCCGCTATAATTCTCAGGACTGAACAAAGAGTAATACTCCTCCGCCTTCGCTACCCGCCATCCGGCCGGACACGGATCATGCACAGTCTTAACGGTAGCCCAGGCACCGGATATCGAGCTGGTGACATCCCCCGTGAACCAATACTCACCCGACGGTTTATAGGCAGTCAAAGGATTCCGGTATGCCGTCTGATAACTAGCTTGTCCGCTGAATGCCGGATCGAATGGTAAAAACTTCACCCCGTCCGACCCATATAAACTCATGATACCCACTATCGGCTCCGTTATCTTTGCCGGTAAATTCACCGTTTTAATCGGCTTATTCGAATAACTGCTCGGATACGGGTCTTTTCTCCCCCACTGATATTGAAAGCCATGCGCTTTAAACTTCTCTACATCCAAAGTGGGAGCCTTTGCATACCCTGCCATCGCCCCCAAATCCCGGTCCATCATCGGCCGTTGATCCGAATGGTTGCCATACGTAAACTTCAGTTTTCTTTTAGTCAACGGTTCCTGCACATCCACATTACCCATAGCGTCCGGATGATAGTCCGTCACCCACACATGCCAGCTCCACAGTATTTTATCACTACTATCATAAGCCGCAATCACACCGCTGCCGCCCGTCGTGCCCGGAGCCACCCGGCAATAAATGCGGCATTGCCCCTTATCGGTAACGGGATTCTGTCCCACTGCCGTTCCGTCCGTACGCTTGATGTCTACAATGTTCGTATGGTCCTCAGCAGAGTTGACGATACCCATCACCGGCTCGCCGATGTCCCCGTCCTCTTTCGTCTGCCAGAGAAGTTTCACCTTAACGATGCCTCCCCCTTGGCACCAGCCCTTCAAGGTTTCATTCGTTTTCTCTGTTCCGTCACTCTGATAAGCCAACGGGTCGAAGCAGACCCCCCCACCGGGAGCCACCATAAAGCAATTGGCCGTCGGAACCGGATTGTCATTGTTCTCCGAAGCGGGCACGGGATCGATGTAGGTCACACGTTTGTCATTCGTCGGGATACCCGTATGGCTAAAACTCACCGCATAGCTGTACTCCGTATTATTGTTCAGGCTGAAATCCGAGGACGTTTTCCCGCCGATGTACACACGATAATCCAGTTTCTTTTTGGGATCTGTGGTATTCACGGCTACAAAGTTCAGAAAAGAGCTTCCCTTCGGCGCATTCGCTTTCGTGCGCTGCAGATCGGAGTTTGCCGCAGGAGATTCGCCGCGTACATTGGCCGGGATCCAGCAAGAATAAGAATTGCCTTTACTCATATCGATCTCTACTGTATGAAACTGGTCCAGAATAGAGGGATAAGTGCCATTCGAGTCTGCTGTGGGAACCAGTGTATAGTTCAACGGGACGCTCTGCAACAGGACTTGTTTCAGTTCATAACCGCTCACGTTGTAATTCCAGTTCACCGTCAGTCGTGCAGCCAGGCGTTTCAGCAACAGGCGGGTATCATAACTGCCCTCCGGACTCTGAATGACAGCCTTACCGTCAGTTCCCGTCACCACGTTTACATGCTCCAGATGGAGCACATAAGGCATGGCGTTGATAGCGTTTGCTGTCGAAGGATCGATCTTATTGATTACCTCAGAGCTTACCTCCACACTCTTTACACCCTCTGTACCATCCAGATTCTTATTAGCCAAACTTCCTACCGCACCCCCATTTCCACGTGCCACCACCAGCAATTGACAGTCATTCATCACATTCAGCGTCACATCCAGGTGGGTGCCGAGGTTTACAGTGCCATAACTGTTACCAGCCTTATAATTCCCGTTTCTATCGTATTGAAGTATCTCCAGATTATACAGCTTATCGGGAACGGCCGGGACGCTACGGGTAACTGCGTCCACTGCCTGAGTTACATCAAAAGCGGCAGCACCTGTTTTTAACGGCGAGCCGTTGAGGCGAGCCGTTGAGGCGAGCCGTTGAGGCGAGCCGTTGAGGCGCTTCATTATTTGAATCTTCGGCAAAGCCGAAGACCAGCGATACCGTCACCTCTTCACCTTCAGGAAAAGGAACAGTACCCTCCGGACGATCTTCACATCCACTCAACCCTCCAAGAAGCGTCATGCCTCCCAAGAGCATTAACCATTTATTCTTCCAAGTCTGTTTCATATCATTTTATTCTTGTACACATCGATATGGATTGGTTTCACCAAGTGTCCCCCAACCATTCGCCGGTTCACTCAACTTGTCCTTTGACATTGTTGAATAATACATCCGATACAAACTACCGGTCGGTCCAAACGTATTTGTCCCTTCATATCCGGCCGCACTACCGCTAGTAAACACCAATGTTCCTTTATCAAAAGACCGGTATGCCGTCGCCGGAAACCAAGCCGTATTATCTTTTGTACGAGGAGAAGGTACACCATTCCCACCGGATACATTATATAGACGTCCGCCCCGTTTATGTGCAGTATTCCCCGTTGCTCTAAATTTCCCATCCTCATCAAACCAATACCCTTGATCTATATTCCACCCCACATACATCGTTCGATGGGGAGTCTTCCACCCTGCCGGACAAGGATCATAAAGAGTTTTGGTGTCATTATACAAATACTGAGGTTCTGAAGAGGATTCATTCAAATTATACCAAGAACACCTGTTCTGACCTTTGTCACTGGACGAACCTAATATAAACTCGTCAGGATGTTCAATGACATATTCCAGCGTATTACCATCTACTAATGTAATACTGGAGTAAGCGACCGTACCCATAGGCTGTCCGTATCCCTCTTCATCATAAAGTATATTAAATTCATTCGTTGTTCCATCGATTGATCCGAAAAACGGATCTTTACGTCCCCAACAGTACAAATAGCCTATCCGCTTTGCAAAATCCAGCAATGAAGCATTCTCACCCGGAAACCCTCCGGCCATGGCACACAGATTCCGGTCCATAACCACCTTCCCGACATGCGTTCCACCACTTTTGAAAGCCGTAGTGGCATATTGATGCACGCTTCCGTTCTGTGTCAACTGTTGTGCCTGAGCATAAGTGACAGAGGAAGTAATCCCCTGCGGTACATAATCGGTTATCCAGAGATGCCAGCTCCATACTATTTTACTGCCGGAATAGGCGGCAATCATGGCATTCCCCCCTTTGCTCACCGGCACTTTGACGTGGATACGGGCTTTTTGCAGATCACTTCCGTCAGTAATACACACCAGATTCGAATGATCGTCTCCACTGATGGCATACCCCATCACCAAATCGCCCGATGTAGCATCGTCTTTCGTCTGCCAAAGTAATCTCACATCCGTTATTTGCTTATCAGCGGCCAATGTCGAGCCATTTGTCAGTTTCGGATTCCAACCACTCAACCGATTATTGTAACCATCCATCTTCGCTTCATGCTTATACGGATTAAAACAGATATTCGTACCGGGTTTCATCATGAAGCAGTTGGATGTCTCCACCAGATTGGTGCTTTGCACCGGACTTTGGTCCAGCAGTTGAATGCGTTTATCCGTCTGGTAAGCCGTCGATTTGACGGAAAGTTTCCACGTGTAATCCTTGTTTTCATAGAGGTTGAAGTCCGTTGATTCCTGTCCGCCCAAGTAAGCACGATAATAGAGCCGTTCTTTCTTGACGGCATTGTCCACCACCAGTTCTACATACGATGCGGCGGTGGGGGCATTCTCTTTTGTACGGTAATAAGGTGAAGTGGCCTTCGCCGAAGTGCCGCGCACGTTGGCAGGTATCCACACGGTCTTCTTTCCCGCCGCCAACTCTGAGGCATTCGTCAGCCGATAGTAATCGATAAACTCAACTACTTCGGACGGATAGGTCATACCCCACTGCGTCTCCACCGGTGATGCAAGCAACCGGAAGGCTGCGGGGACCTGGCAAAGCTTCACCTCTTTCAGGGCATAGCCCGCGTTTTTCAGCGCAGCATCTATTTCCCAGTTCACCGTCAGCCGTGTTGCCAGCCGCCTGAGCAGCAGACGGGCGTCATAGCTCCCGTCCGGACTTTGAAGTTTACCATCGCTCGTCACGTTCACGCACGGCAGATGGAGCATATAAGGCATCTTGTTGATATCATCCTGCGTAAAACCTTCGGCGGGAATCGTCTTTTTGAAAAGATCGGCGTCCATCACCTGTTGTTGCACAGTGGCGAGGCTGCCGCCGATACTCGGGGCCGTATTTCCTTTCCCGCGGACAATCACTACCAACTGGCAGTTCGTGGCCGGTGTCAATGTCACCAGGGTAGAGAAATCCGTTCCCGCAGTGATCTGCTCTTTGGATTGCACACTGCCCATCAGAGTCCCGTCAGCCTTATATTGCATCAAATAGAACTGGTACAGCGCATCCGGATGACTCGGTTCCGTTGCACGGGTCCGCACGGCAGGCACCGGCCGGGCAGTGAACGCACCGTCCTGCCCGGAATCACTCCCCCGTGTGTCGGCAGAGGCAGAAAGGTTATACCCGTCCTCTTCATCGGCAAAGCCGAAACACAGGGATACCTCCACGGGCTTTGTGTCCGCATCGACCGGCACGACATCCGCCCGCTCTTCACAAGCCGCCATGCCCAATAGGCAGACAAGCACCGGTAGCTTCCACCGTTTTTTAGAAGTATGTTTCATATTGGTATGTTTGTTTTAAGTTCACCACAGATTACACGGATTTTCACTGATTAATTATTTATATTCCGATTAATTATTTATATTTCACTGATAATCAAGTTCAATCGAATCAAAGATTCGGTGTTAATCTGTGAAGATCCAGTATTAATCTGTGAAAATCCGTGTAATCTGTGGTGAATCAAGTTCATTTCTGTCTTTTATTTGAAAACTACATTGTTCACCGGAAGCACCTCCACAGCATCAAACATCACTACGTTACCGTCCGTGATCGTCACACGCACATCGGCGCTGTTGGCGCCACTGATATTGACGGTGAGGTTATAAAGGTAATCTCTGCGGATGTTGTAGTCAGTCATCAGGTTGCCGCCCAAATGCAGGAGATAGTTCACGCCGATAGGCGCCGATGCTCCTGCATACTTATATTCACCCGACAGCTTGATGTACGTACAGTAGTCCAATGTTCCGTCCGGCCCTTTAGCCGGAATGCTCTTTTCCATAAACGAGGCGGCTGTTCCCATTCCCCGTAAGTTTTCCGGCATATAGAATTCGAAAGAAGAAGACGGCCCCAAATTAGTAGTGATCTGAGTTCCGGTTGTGGATGTGATAGCCGTAGAACCATCCTTATCCGCAGGATACTTATCTTTAATACTTCCGCCTCCCCGCGTATAGAGCGCCATGTGTGCGGGTACATTGTAGAGAGAGACGGACTTGACGACAAGGCTACTCAAATTATTGGCTGCCAGGTCTCCCTTTTTATTCCAGGACAAGGAAATCGTGGCGTAAGCCCGCCGCAAAGGAACCACCAGCGGTATCACACCCGGTTTCTTGGGATCGGGCTTATATTCCAGCGGCCCCGATGTCAACAGGGACGGCTTGTTATTATAACCGGAAAAGGCCACCGTTTTCGCCTTCAGTTCCTCTTCGGTTCCGGTGAAGCTGCTCAAGAACGACTGTTCCACATTGGCAATGACATAGAAGCGACTCTCCGCTTGGACGAAAACAACATCATCATTCTTGGTGTTGACCTCAATCGTCTGAGGATCAGGATTCTCCTGTGAATTAGCCGGAATCGTAAAAAAAGCTTTCTGCTTCAGTGTTGACGTTCCGCTCTCGGTGGCGTATTGCAGCACCCAGATCGTGTTAACAGGAATATTGTTAATCGCTCCGCGGGTATCCACCGTCAGCTCCGGAGGCAGTTTCAGAACTAATCGAAGCTCCTCGGAAGTCTCTACGGATTCCTCGCTGCATCCCGCCAGCAAGCCGGAAACCGTCCATAGGCCGGAAACCGCCAGCAGGCAACCGAGTGCCCATTTGCCCGTCCATCGTCGTATGTATTGTCTTTTTGCCATTCTGTTTTGATCTGATTCTAAATATGATAATTGTATATGAATATGCCGGTTATTTTCCCATTTCATCCGAATCGAGCGTTACGGTCGATTCATACTCGCCTATCGCCAACGTCAAGTCGGCGGGGTCGAGTATACCATAGAACGTCAGTGTGAAGTCGAACGTATAGGTCATGCCCGGCAGCAACACCTTCTGGATCTCCGCCGGATAAGTCTCGGTCAATGTCTTATCCCCATTATCTTTGTAACCTACCGTCAGGTTCACATCAAAAGAAATCATGGCCGATCCGTCTACCGGAAGCACCACAACCGGCGTACTGACTCGTGGAATGGTAACTGTCTGCGCTGTCGTATTATATGTGAATCCGGTGAAGGCCTGAGTCGTGGCAAATGTTTCATTCGCCACCGTCCCCCAGGCAGTACTGCCCAACGTGTAAGGCAACGATGCCCGGAGTCCTCCCATCTTGAAGGAGTTCACCACCAGACTGGTAGGAGTAACCGGATGGGTTCCTTTTTTTGCCGCCACACTCACTTTAATCTGTGCTCCCAAGCGTTTAAAGGGAGCCGGCAGCACTACGTCCATCATGTTTTCTCCCGTTTGGTTGGGTTGCACCACGATCCCTTTCAGGCTGGTGTACATAAAGTCTTTTCCGTTCGACACCTGAATCGTACCGTCCGTTTTCAGTTCGGGCACTTCCGTCGAAGAGTTGTACGATACCAGGTAAAGGTCGTACGTTCCGCGATACAGATAGAGTTCGCCCGTAGCCACTCCACCCTTTACCGTATATACTTTATGATCCAGCGGTTCCGTCGTCGTGGTAGACGCACCTGCGGGGAAAGCATAGATACAGAAAGTCTTTCCATCCTCCATATCCGTTGCCGCGTCGGCACGGGTCGAAGCCTCGTCCGCCTCCGCCCGGTAAAGAGAGAAGCGGAGCGATACCGGATCTCCCTCCTCCGTGCCGGGTTCCCCGGGAGCCTGTTCCGAACATCCTGTCAGTCCCGGCGCTCCCAGCAAGCAAAGGCAACACCCTATCCAAAGTTTCAGTCTTTTATTCATCGTTTCTTGTTTTAGTTCACCACAGAGTACACAGAGTAACACAGAGTAGATCGAATTCACCTAAATCCCGATACTCGTGTTCTGGTTCGCATCGTTCTTCCAGTCCTCTATCTGTACCGAGCTCAGCTTACCTCCCATTTTGTCCACCGTAATCAGATAGACATAATGCTTTCCCGCCTCCCACTGCGCTGTCACCGATTGGGTTTCAAACGCATGCGCTTTCGCGGCAGCTTCTCCGTCCACACATACTTTGAGCCGGAACGAGAGCACCGTTTCTTCTTTCGCCATCGGCGCCACGAGGCAGGTCACGTTCGGTCCTTTCTGGTTTTCTTTCAGCTTCAACTCCACGCCACTCGCCTGCGCCAGTGTCAGTGTCGAAATATCCGACAGACTGTTCAGCAATCCGCTTTTCAGGTTCATCGTCCCGATGCCTGTCCGCAGACGGTTGGTTCCGCTCAGCACATCCACCTGTATCAGCTTTAGCGCTTCGGTGGCCGAAGCCGACTTCACGATACGGAAACTGACTTTGGCCAACGCATGCTTCATCTTGAAGCTGACGGTTCTCGAGGAAAGTGTTGCCGTGACGGGGGTTTTCCCCGTATCCGTACCCACACCGTAGAGATAATCGGCCTGCCCGGTAGCGAGAAAATCAGTCAATGACGACGGAAGGTTCACCGCCGTCGTATGTTCACCGTCACCGGACGCTTGGATGGCTGCGGGAGGATAATAGGCATATAGCAAGGCATCACCCGAAGTGCTGTTCATGATCGTCTGCTTGTCCGGAGTCCAGACTCCTTCTTTCAAGGAGAATGTCATCAGTGGATTGTCTCCATACGCCGCATGTGGACTGGTAGCTGATGCGGTAGTGGTGGCATACACGTCCACCTCGGTGATAGCGGTTGCTTCCGCACGGGTGACGCTCTCCTCTCCCTCCACTTCGATCCGCTGCAATTCCAGTGCGCCTTCATCGGTGGCGAATCCGTCGTCCGAGGCGCATGAAGCCGTCAGGCATATCCCCGCTCCGAGGGCAAGCGCCATGTAGAGGCGATTCGCCGGCTTCTTCATTCGATTGTATTTTTGTAGGTTCATATATGTTTTCGTATCCGTTTTCGTATCTGTTTTTCATTAAGTGGCGTTTCCCGCGTCTGTCTCCGTTGTCTCTACGAATCGTTCTACGGTGATACCGTTCAGGATCAATTCATTGGTGGACGTAAAGTTATACTGGTAGTTGTATCCGGCTTTCAAGGTATGGGCCGCCTTCTCGGTGTAGCTCTTCTCCGTTTCACCGGTGTCGCCGGCCTTCACCTTGATCACAAACGTTCGGGAGCCGGGCTTGACGATGGCCACATACGTATGTTGCTGAGCGGAAGTTCCCGCTGCCGAAGCGCCATAGGCGTTGATCGTCTCCGATGTAGAGACATCGGTGGCAATCCCCTTACCCTCCAGGCTTGCCGTGCCGGGAAGCTTTGAATCATTTCCATACTTCACCACCAAGGTCACCTTCGCCGCTTCCGGAGCGAACGAGAACGTAGCCTTATTGCCATCGAGTACTCCTGTAGCCGTCAGCTGGTTGCTTTTCCAGAACTTGGTGGCTGTGCGCTGATCGGCTAGAATCCGGGTGAACGCCGTAGGATACGAAGCTGTAAATGTTTCACTACCGGTGGTGGTGAGTGCTGTTTGTCCGCTTACGGGTTGCCAGGTGCCGGTTGTGCCGGTGACCACCCGTTGGTAGTTGACAGTTTTCGTGCCGTCCGTAATCCGGATGGTATCATTCGCTACAAATTCACTTTTATCATAATCATCGGCATGCGAGTCTGCCGCCGCACGGGTAGCGGGACTCCCCACCTCCGCCGATACTTCCAACGGACGGGGCAAAGCATCCTCTTGCGAGCAGGCGGCCAGCAGAACCGGGAAGAACAGGCAGAGAGCCGCCCCGGATACCGATAGGATTCTATTCTTTTTCTTTTTCATGGGGTTACATCAACTAAGGTTCCTGTTTGCGATTCCCCGCTTTGCCACTCTTTGATCTCCTGACCGGTGGGAACCAGCACATTATTTTTCAGGGTGAGCGTATAGGTGTAGTGGCTGTTCGCCGCCCTTGCGCAAGTGAGGGTGACGTCATAGACCACTCCGTTAGCATCCGTCACCGATACCTGTATCGACTGCTGGGAATCAAGCGGGGCGATAATGCCATGCCAGGTATATTTCGCATCGCCTGTACCGCCGGGGTGATACAGGTAGACAGTTTCATCCTTGCTTGCTCCTCCGGAGTAAAGCCCCTTCCCGGTTACGGTCATACTCGTAAAATCCTTGGACAGTGTGTTCTTTCCCGAAAATTTCAGGGTCAGCTTCACGCCTTTGTGCACAAAGGCGCTTTCGCCTGTAAAGGAGAGGGTTCCGTCACGGCCGATCGTCACCTTCTCAGGGGTCTCCAGCAGATTGCTCAGGCGGTAGTCCTCACCTCCCGCCTTTCGCTGGTCGGCACGGATACCCGAGTATTCGATAGGGTAACTCGCCTGGTAGGTGGCTCCGGACTCAACGAGCAGCTCCGTACCCGTCACCGAAGGTTTCCACTCGCCCGTACTGCTGCCGGAAGAAGCGGCGTTCAAGGTGTAGTCCACCGGAGTGGATGACGAGCCGTTCCGCGAGCGGATGATACGGATTTTGTCACCTGCGGCAAAGGTGCTGCGGTCGTAACCGTTGTCGGCTGCCACGGCACGGGTCCCGGCTGCCACGGCCGCCCGGGTCTCAGACTCCCGGCCTTCACCGGAAGCGCAGATCGCGGCGGACACCGTAAGCGGAGTCCCTTCGGGCAACGAAGGGGTCAGCGCATTGTCCGAACAGCCTGCGGTAAGCAGCAGGCAGCCTAAAACCGTTTGGTATAATCTATCTGTTTTCATACTGAATCATTCATTCTGAATCATTTGTTTCATTGCCAGCCGGGATCTACGTCACTGCTCTCCTCGGAAACTTCCGTCCACCCTTTTATATCGACAGGTTGCAGGCTGATTCCCCGTTCGCCGAGCGTCAAGGTATAGACGTAGCGGTATCCTTTCTGCCATGCCGGGTTGAAGGCATCGGTCGAGAGGGTAAGATCCCGTTCGGTAGCGTCCGAGCTTTGTTCACCCAGTGTCAGCGTCAACGTCACCTGCGTGCCCGAAGCTGCCTCAACCTTCGGAGCCACCAACCCGTAGGCCACTGTAACGGGGCCCGAGGTTCCCACCTGTTGCGGACGGGCCGATGGGGTAAAAGAGATTTCACCCACCGCGGCCAGTCCGGACAAAGCGCCATCCGTCAGGGACATCGTGCCGGCCGATCCGGATCCGGAAGCAGTCGTGCAGAAGAAAGGAGTAGCGCCGCCCGCTGCCGTAAGCTTAATCTGCCTTACATAATCGTATGTCGGATCCGGGGTGCGGTCGTTCGCGTTCTGAATGCGGAACACGACTTGCGACAAGGCGTGTTGCAGATAGAGGGTCGGCGAAGCAGACAGGCTGTTGGCGGTAACCGCCGTAGCCAAACCTACGGTAGCGCTGCCGGAACCGTAAAGGTAATCGGTGGTAGAGCAGCCGTAGGTATTTCCTCCGTCGAAGGTTTGCCCGGCAGGCACGCTGACTGGGAGAGCAGGCAAGACAGTACTGCTGCCGCTTCCCTTACCACTGCCGCCATCGCTCTTCAAGGCTGTCGTGGCGGGTGCCCAGGCATAGACCGTTGCTTGCGCGAGGCTGACGTAGGTAGAAGGATTGCTCGTCCACTTCGTACCGGAATCCGCTTTCGTGAAGGTCGCTCCCCCGGCGTTGCTGCCCGGATAGAGACTGCCGTCCGCAGCGGCGAGGTAGATGCCAATGGTGCTGATCCGGTCTGCACCCGTACCAACATCGTTGATCATGCTACGGGTGGAGGCGAGCGTGGCACCGGCATGAACACCGGGCTGCAAGAGGACGGCATCGCCGTCGGTGAGAACGGAGTTCTCACCGGAACAGGCTATGCAAAACAGGGATGCGGTCCCAAGGAGCAAAAGAATGAATACGTTCTTCATCTATTATCTTGTTGAGTTTTTCTTCTATCACTTTATATCCAGGTCAGTGCTTGACGCAACCGTTGTCCATTGTGTCACGGTCACACTCGAAATGACGAGTTCGGAGCCACTGAGCTTGACGGTGTACAGGTAATTCTTTCCGGCCTCCCATGCACTGCCGCTACCAGGCAGGGCGACTTTATAATCCTGGTTGTCAATCGTCAGCGTAGCTTCCACGGTCGACTTATCGGCCGTGTTTTCAGGCAGGACGAGGATACTGGCTTTCCTGGCGTTATTTTTGGCGGTGGTTCTGGCCTGATCCGTGTCAGCCGCTGCTTTGGGCAACATATAGTTTGCTATATCACGTGTATAGGTCACTGCCACCGGACTCTGACCCACAGTGATCGTACCATCCTTAATTTTCATTGTAGGGCTACCCCCATTATTTAGTACATTTTTAGTATCTCCACTTTTATTGGCTAATACCAGTTTGGAAAATGCACCGGTATTTTTATAGGTATGATCCGCATATACCCGGAAGCTGACCATCGCAAGGGCGTGCTTCATGGCGAGCGTCACCTTTCCGGTTTTACTATCACTACCGTTTTTATAGCTGGCTTTCACTCCGGTACTTCCCTGATCGGCATACATATAGTCCACCTCTCCGGAGGCTGCGAGAATCTTATCTTTTGTACTGGTTTGACTGTCCGAATTGTCAGTGGATTGAAAGTCGATCTTGGCGTTAACACTTCCGGTAGACCCCGGAAATACAGAGATATTGATCGTGGAACTTTCCGTGTATTCGCCACTCGAATTGGTGGCCTTCAGCGCAGTACTGCCACTCTGAAATTCACCATTACTACCCGGTTGATACGCCGGATAATGCGCATAGATCGTAGCCTCTTCCGCCGAAAGATAGATTTTATCGGTCGCGCTGTTGCCCCATGCCGAAGAGTTGTAAGTGTACAACCCATAGTTATTCGTTGTCTTATTCGTCGTTTTGCTGTTGGCATACACCGCGATGCTTCCTAATGCATTCCCTACAGCCGATGCATCCGAGCCGGCATCTATCGCGCCGCGTGTCAACACCACCTGTGGCGACACCTGCAATTCCGCCACCCCGGTATCCTGTCCTTCGGGCAAGATGCTTTCACTGCATCCGACAGCCAACAGCAATGCCGGAAGAGCCATAAGCCAATGATATTTCGTTTGGTTAATCATCATGTTCGTTTTATCTTTTTTTAAATTCATGTATCTAATCCGCATCCAGAGTGCCGTCAACAGTCACCGAAGCCCACGCCTGCACCGTTACCGAAGTGATTCCCAGTTCATGGTCGCCGATGTTCAGCGTCACTACATGTGACATGCCCGCCTGCAACGGATTTTTCCCGCTTGCGTTGGAATCACCGAACGTAAGCGACACATTATCGAATGTACCTATTGATGTTTCTACTTTCAGCGTATACGTGTTGCTTCCACCTCCATTGCCGTTGCTTCCGCCGGCTTCCAACGGAGGGAGTAAAAGTTGCCCCACAGAGACTGCAGTCTGGCCGGTCACTTCCGTTCCTTCTCCGGCTCCGTTCTGCGTAAGATCCACCGTCAGTCCCTGGGGATGTTCGGTTGTGGTGGAGAATGTCACCTCTCCCGTAGCCAGCTTCAACGAGGCAAGCGGTTTCGCCTCCTTCACCGTGATACTCTTCACCCATACCGACACCCCGTTTTGAAGCGTCTTCTTCGCTTGAAAAGAGAGTTGCGTCAATTGATGGTCGAACACCAGTGAAGGAAAGTGCCCGTCTGCCCAGCGGTTTCCCTGTATCTGAGAAGCGTAAAGCAGATCGGTCTGCCCTGTGAGTACAAAGGGAACCGTACCGGCATAAGTGCCCGTTCCACTGCCCGAAGCGGCTTTATCCGGCTCGGCGTAGGGGGCGTAGCTTACCAGATAGAGCCAAGCTCCCCAACGGGGATAAATGGGCGCTGCCTTACCGGCATTGTCCCAACTGACTTCACCGTTGGTCCCGACAGTTCCTTTCCAGACACCCTCTTCGGCGGCAACCACCGGAGTGGTGTAGTCTCCCGCGGTTCGGGAAAATACCATGGCGGCCTCAAACTCCGCCTGAGGCTTGCTGCCTGCCGAGACCGCCGCCCTCGACGATACATCGCCCTCCAGAGCGGAAAGCTCCACCGGAACCTCCTCCTCACCCATCAGCGAGGAACGGTCCGCGTCGGAGCAACCTGCCAGGAAAACTCCCGGCAGGCAGAAAAAGACAAAAAGCGAAATATGGCGTTTCATGATCATGGCAGACATTTTATGTGAATCAGTTCAGATCGGCATTGCCGGCATCACCCGCTACCCAGTCGGTTACAGTGGCGGTTACGGTCATCTTCGTAGCATCCTCCGGAGTCAGAGGCTCGGTCACGTTCAGGGTGATCAGGTGTGACTTACCGGCCACGGTAGACAGGTTTGCATCATCCTGCTTTTTGATTGTCACATTATTGAAAGTGATATCAGTGCCTCCCACAGAGATCACCGCATCGATCACGACTTGGCCCGAAGCCTGGATCATCAACGGATTACCTACCCGCACAGCGTCTGCGCCCAGCGCCACATTGGAGATACCGGCCACATTCATCACAGCGGCATCCGTCCACTTGCTCACACCGGCCGTACCCGAAGCCGGAGCTACGTTGACCTCTGCAGGCACCTGTGCGCCTCGCACGCTGATTTTCTTTAAGCTGATGGTTTTATCGGTCCATTCGCCACCATTTTTAGCGGTGACCTTCATCTCAAAGTTGAGCTGGGTGGTCAGGTGTTTGAACGTAAGTTCAGGGTCACTTGCAGAATTGCTGCTACCGGCCTCCGCCGCGTCGGCGAGCATCACGTCCTGCTCCCCGTCTGTTTGGGGAATCGTCACCGTTGTACCGCTAACCGTTCCCGCAGGAGCCACAGCCGCCAGCCAAGACTTCGTGCCGGTAGTCGTATGGTAATAAAGAATCGGGTTGAGTGACACCGTGGCGTTAGAACCCGCCTTGAAAGAGGCGGTGGAAACCGTGGCACGGGTTTTCAGTTTGTTCTGTCCGTTTTCTTCCTTCACTTCATTAGCAAGCACCGGAGAAAAATTAGCCCAATCAGCGGCGTCAGCATTGTTACTGCTACCGTCAGCCACCAGCACCGTAGCCGTCACATCACTGCCTACGCCCACCGCCGCGCGGGTCTTCACCATGCCCTGCACGCTTTGCGACACTTGGATAGGAGTCGCGTTCACCGGATTCTCGGGCAAAAGGTCATTGTCATTGCTTGAGCAGCTTGCCAGCAAAAGGGCCATAGCCGCCACACTTAGTTTCGTTTTCATTGTTTTCTAAAAGTTTTATAGTTAATAAATATGTTTATTGTTCTGTTTCGGCAGACCGATTGTCCACCAGTTCCCCACTGCCGGAGTCGCCCTCCTGCCACCGTCCGACCGTAGCGACAGCTACAATCTCCACCGGATCGGGAATGACGGGATCGGGAAGTTCCACCCGGACGGTATAAGCCGTTCCGCCTTCCCCCTCCCCGCCTTCGAACCGTACGGGAAGGGCACGGTATTCGCGGTCGTGTGTCCGGTCATCGTCTACCGAAAGCACCAGGTCGATGGTCAGCGTAGCGGAAGGCTGCACCAGCACATAGCCCGGCAGCGTCAGCTTGTTGCCGTCAAACGGAAGGCCCTCCGCCTCTTCGCCCGCTTCATAAACGGGCACGCTCACCGTGCGCTCACCCGGCAAGAGCGACTCTTCGGCCAGGGAGAGGGTCACCTCGTCCGTCAGTCCGTTCAGATGGAGCGACCGCACACGGAGCGCCCCGGTATCTTCGGCCTCTACCGTGAGTGTAAAGATCAGTTGCGTCAGCAAGTGCCGATACAGGAGCGATTGGCTGTCGGACTCCCCGAAAGGAGCGGAAAGCGATCCGTTCTGTTCGCCCGTCAGCATCAGGTCTTCTTCTCCCGTCAGGCGGTAAGTCAGCCGCCCGTCAGCCGTCAGCGGTGCCGGAGGATAGTATCCCCGCAGATAGAGCGCCGAGCCGTCCGACGGATAGTAGCGTTCGGGCATCAGGCGGATCTCGTTGTCCGTGGCAATGCCGTCCCAGCTCCCGTCGTACTGTCCCGTACGTACACCGTAAGCGACACACACCGGGGTATCGCCGAAAACGTCCACCGTCGCACGGGTACGGATACCCGTATAGAGACGGATGGGAACCGGCTCCGGTTCCGGACGCGGTTCGAGCGAGCGCTCCGTACACGAGAAGAGAAGCTGGGAAAGAAAGGCAGCTTTCAGTATGTATTTCAGTTTGAGTATCATATTCCCATTGTATTTCTAAAACCTATATCCCAGCCCCAGGTTGATCCCCGTCAGGCCCCAACGGACGAAGGAAGCCGGATGGTGATAGTATGCGTGGGGAGGTTCGTTATCATAAGCCTTGGCGGACGAATGGAGGTATCCCCCGCGCACTCCCGCCTCGATGCCCCAATGACGGGACAGGGGGACATACACGCCTGCGGAGAGTCCCGCATGCCGGTAACGTCCGGTGCGGCTTCTGCCTGTGGCGTCCGTATCGCCTGCGGGCGAGGGACGGTAATCGAAATCGCCCGACTGACCGTAGACACCCAGATAGAACCAACGGTAACGCCCGTCACCTTTCAGCCACAAACGGGGCTCGAGGCTGTAGCCGGAGACGCCCCAGAAACGGTGATCGCGCCCGCCTTTCCAGTCTGAATACGCCGCAGAGGCCATCACCGACCAACGGCGGGCAAAATGAAGCTCCAGCGCCAGGTTGGGCCTGAAAGCTCCCAGGCGGCCTTCCGCCGTCAGCCCCGACCAGTCGGCAAGGTTCGTCTTCAGGGAGAAGACCATCCGATGCGGGTTTTCTGCTCCCGACCCCGCAACCGTACCGGGATGACCGGCCGGACCGACCGGTACAAAAAGAATGGGGGGCGGGCACGGGCGGTTGTCCGGAGCAGATGGGACCGCAGGAGGCAAAAGCGGATATCGGGAGGCATACATGCCATAGTTGCGGCGGGCGGCGGATAAAGTATCCGCACCCGCAGGCTCGCGCAGGCAGACAATCACCACGTCGCGCTCTTCACCGGGATAGCATACGGCATGGTTGTGAGTCACGAAATACTCCTCTTTCATGCCCTTGCGGGTGATCAGTTCGGACTTCACACGGCTGCTACGCACATAGGCCAGCCAAAGATTGTCGTGTACGCTCCCGCCCGAAGTGCAATGACCGTCTACATAGATACGCATCTTCCCGTCGGCGATAGGGCCACGGAAAGAAGAGACGGCGGCAAACAGGCGTTTCAGCTCGTGATTGTTGCCTTGATAGTCGGCATACAGAACGTCACGCCCCTGTACAAAACGGAACGTGTGCAACGAATCGCAGTCCGAAACCGCACGTGTGCCGACACCCCGACCGCAGACCGGTGCGGAGAGCAAAAGGATATATCCGAGCAGCAGTAAAATTCTGTTCATGGCGGCAATCTCTAAAAAACGGTTTACAAACAAAGTTCTGTCAAATGGATTTCACTGAATATGCTGCGCATCATCTGGTTGACAACCCCCATACGGGAGGCCACCGACCCATAACGGCCATAGACACGCTGCTCGTCTACATCCGGAGAAACCGGACACACCCCCTCGTGCAGGATCAGCAACAAGGACAGCAGGTCGATGGAGCCCAAAGGCTTGCACAGTTCATAAGAAACGGGACTATCGGGAGATTCCGGGCATATACAGCGAATCAGCCCTCCACGCTCCAACAGGGGAAGGAGGACAGAAACATTCCGGAAAGCGCAATCGGAAGAATCAGGAGGACAAGATATGCCGGCATCACGGTAATAGATGTAACGAAGCACCCTGATAGCCTCCTGGGTTAAAATTGTAAGCATAACTTTTTGTTTTGTTTGTGAAGACCGTTACTTTGTAGGTAACGGCATTTAACAAATATCTGAAACAGACAGCGTTCTAAACCGAATAATTAGATTTAAACAATAAAAGGCATCCGATGATGGCAATAAAATGTTCATCCACGTTAAATTACACCAACGTGGACAACCCTTCTTATTGCTTTTTTAAGAGAAAATAGGGAAAACTAATGCTAAGCATGCATCTTTTTTAAAATTAATTATCTTTTTATTGAAAAACTTGCCTTTTTATTTGTTTGTGTGAAAAATAATGTCCAATTTTGCAGCAATAAAGCGATGCCGTTACCTACAAAGTAACAGACCACCTACCCTACTGATTATAAGCGTAATACCTTCAATACATTCTACCTTCAAACCGCATTCAGCACATAGTTGAGTATCTTCCTGTTTGTCCGGTCTACTTCCTTATCACCGAAAGGTTTCAGGTAAGTTTCCGTAACTTTCACCGAAGAGTGTCCCAGCCCACGGCTGATCACTCCCACGGGCGTCTCCTGATGAAAGGCAATCGTGGCCCACGTGTGACGCGCGGTGTATGAACTGAGCCTGCCGCCCAATCTCAAATCCACCGACACCCGTTCCAGCCGGCGGTTCAGGTTGCGCAGTTCACATTGATATTCCTGATAAGGAGTCAGCACCTTCTCCTGCCGACGTTTCCCGGTACGGGGTTGTCCCAGGATGGGCAGCAGGTAGCTCGGATGATCGTTCTCCGCCATCCTCCGGTTGATGATGTCCATCGCCTCACGGGGCACGGTAATGCTGACCTCCTGCCCCGTCTTATGCCGGCAGTAGGTCAGCACCCCCTTGTCAAGATTGCTCCTGCGCAGGTGTGCCAGATCGACAAACGGGATGCCCCGCAGCATAAACATCAGCACAAACCAGTCCACAGCCTTCGCCGAGGCCGATTCATCCGGACACCCCGACATGCGGATCATACGCCCCACCGTGCGGGCATCCACGGCACGCTTCACGTCGGAGCGCGTACCGGTGTATACCTTGTCGAAAAGCCCGGTCACATATCCCGGACGCCCCTTCATCCCCCGGTTGTAGCCCGCACGCAGGGCACGCATGTAAGTAGACACCGTGTTCCAGCTAAGCCCCCGGCCAAGCAGCAGAAATTCGTAATTCCCCAGAAACGCCGGGGTCACCTCTTCAAATCCGATCTCCTCCTTTCCCGCGCTCTCCCTGAGCAAACGCAGCATGTTGTGGTAAATGCGCCGGGCGGACTCACGGCCCTCTTCACGGAACCTTTCAATCTCAGAAATCATAAATACTGTTAATGTTTCATTCATCTTATTCATTGTTTTTAATTTACAATATCCCCTTAAATATAAATTGTACAGAAAGCCGGATAACCGAACCTATATCTTTACAAAACACATCTAAAGAGACTTTACGGAACAATCCTTGGGACGATATGCTGTACACTTTTTGTATATCTTTGCCGATCCTAACGTCGTTTTAACAAACATTGGCATCCAGCCATCCCATACAAACCTCAAAGTAAGATGAAAAAGAGCATCCAGGACCTGAAAGAGTCATTAAGAAAAAAGGAACAGAAACAACAAAGACTGCACGAACAAGAAGATAAGATAGAAAAAGACATCCGTGTGCTGCGATACCTGATAGAACGGGAGGAACAGGCCGCCTCTGCACAAGCCCCCCGGAAACGGAAAATCGCCCGAAAGCAGGTAAGCGACTTCTTCACCCGGATCGCCCTGTTTTACGAAGACCTGCAACGGCGCCTGGACCTGCGCATCACTTACCGCTGCTTCTGCCGCTGGCTCTGCACCCGCTACGAGTTCGAGTCACGCTACCGCGACCGCCACAAGTTGTCGCCTTGCACGGTACTGGGGTATTTTAAAAGGGAAAGAGGTGGGTAAGCTTCATCAGTCAACCTACATAGTGGGCAATGCTTATGGGTTGCTTAGTATATGCTACCATAGGTATATAAAAAAATAAGTTCCGCCCTGGTACGCATTGTAAAGAGGCGTGGCGGAAATTGTTGGTGCGAAGATACTGCTTTTTCATTTAAGAAATATTGTTCATCGCTTGCTGTTTTTCCAAGAGAGAACTTCACCCAAAGACGTTTTCATTTCCCTGTCCCCATTGTAGATAGCAAAGCATTGGTCGGGCGTAGCCCCTGATAACTTAGCCCATTTGGAGATACCCTTGAAAAAGTCCGGCGAATAGGTCGCCCCCGATTTTATTTCGTAAGCGTATTGTTTACCACCCTCGGTACGTAGTAAATCTATTTCGTTTCCGGTGCTGTCCCGCCAGAAAGTCAAATTAGGTTCCGCACCTTTATTATATGCCTCCTTGATAAATTCATTAATAACCAGATTTTCAAACAGACCGCCACGCAAAAAATGCGTCGAGATCTGTTCCGCATTTTGTATCTCTAATAAGGAGCAGGCCAACCCTGTATCATAGAAATAAAGTTTGGGCGTTTTTACTAATCGTTTGGCATAGTTGTTAAAATCCGGCCTTAGCAGATAGCAAATGTAACTCGCTTCTAATATCGAAATCCAAGCCGTTGCAGCTGTCACCGATATACCGCATTCATTAGCCAATGACGAAAGATTGAGCAGTTGTCCGATACGTCCGGCACATAATTTCAAAAAACGGATAAACTTGCTCAAATCTCCAATGTTTCGCATCAGGCGCACATCCCGTTCAACATACGTCTGGATATAGAACGGGTAATAATCATCCGGCTCTATATTTTTATCATAAATACGCGGATAAGCCCCTTTGAATATCTCTTCATCCACATTTTTGGGAAGAATACCGCCTTCTTTCATTTCACGATGAGAGAAAGGTAAGAGTTTGAGTATAGCTGTCCGGCCCGCCAATGACTGATTCACATTTTCCATTAATAGAAAATTATGTGATCCGGCCAATAAATACATCCCCTCACGATTCTCATTATCGGTGTAGGTTTGAATATACGAAAATAGCGAGGGAACATGTTGCACCTCGTCAATGATTGTCTTATCAGGATAGGTCGCAAGAAATCCTTTGGGATCGTCAGTTGCAAACAACCTCATGTCCGGGTCTTCAAGAGATACATATTTATAATCCGGAAAAGATGTTTTCAACAAAGTAGATTTACCCGACTGCCGAGGTCCCGTCAGGGTGACAATCGGATACTTGTTTGTCATCTCTAATAACTTCTGTTTTAATATCCTTTCTATCATAGCTACTTATTTATTGCAAATATAATATTAAAAAGTGAATTTGCAAACAGTAGTTCTGTTTTATCATTGTTAGTTCACACGGCTTTTTCATTTTATTTTTTTATAGGCGGAATTCAATAGCGATATAATGCTTATGTTGTCTTCTGCCTTTGTTTTTGCGATAGCAAAAGGAACACGGCAGGATTGAATCAAGGATATGCCGTATATACCGCGGGGAAGAACTTATTGTCGACAGGGAAAAATGGATAGCAGTGCGGAGCGGCTTAGTTCAATTCAGGCAACAGCGTTGCCTATTTCCAAATATCTTCATTCTCCCAATTTGCAGGAAATCCCATTGCCCGGACATCAATTGAAGGGTAACGGTTTAATAAATCCTTAAACCTTGTCACAAACGAATGGTTAGGATTGATTATATCCAAAAGATACACAATCATGCTCAATATAAGTATGTAGGCGACTTGTGTACGTACAGCCACTAGTATAAAAATAAAAAGCTTACCCTGAGCGCGCTGATCTGACGGGAAGCGGGGTAAGCATGTTGCTGCAAAGATAAAACAATTCTCTTAAAATACAAAATAGTTGCCATATTTATTGTTTTTGATTCACGGCTTTTTCATTTAAGAAATATAGTTCATCGCTTGTTATTGTAGCAAAAAGCCTTATATTCGTGCGCAGCGATGCTGAAGCACCGCCTTAGGTGTTTCTTCTTATCGTTCATTTTATTTTTTAATCGTTACTAAATATCAGGATTCAACGATCCACTTTTCGATGTTTCGGGTTTGGGCACTGAAATTTACGCCAATCTTAAAAAGCTTACGGCCGTCAGTCGCAAAAGGTTGCGTATAATGCTTCCCGTTGATCTGTCGGAGAGCTTCTTCGGCAGTGCCATCCAACTTGAACCCCATCACATAAATGAATTTATCTGTTTTCAAAACGAGATCGACACGCCCTTCAGCGGTATGATATTCCACTTGCGTATAGAATCCCATTAGCTTAAAGACGATGAAAAGCACATTCTGATAGTGCAGTTCCCGATCACGAATCATTTCGTAAGGGGTATCCGCAAAGAAACTCTGCAGACGGCGGAAAAAAGAATCATAGTCCCCGGCACGAACCTCTTGTACGAACTTCTGAATTTCAAACGGGGCTTCTACTTTATTGGTGTCCGCATAATAAGGAAGCAGAAACTTCATGAACCCCTCCTCCACTTCGCGATTCGGGAATCCCAAACGGTAAATCCCGAATTCACGGTCATACCCCTTGATGGTGAGGTAACCGCTCTGATAAATTACGGGAATAGGATCGGTAGAGGAAGAGTCGATGCTGTTCAATACATCCGCATCGGTTTCCACATGCGCCATTTTATGAAGATCATAGTGATGTATCTGCAAGAGTTCTACCAGATAGGTAGGAGTACCCGTTTCAAACCAATAATTTCCAAATTTCATTTTATAGAACGTATTCAGCAGGCTGAAAGGATTGTAAATGCCGATCGAATCTTCCACAAAATGGTACCCGTCATAGCATGCCTTCAATTCACGGCACACCTCTTCATAACCCATCCTCTGCCTGTCGGCAAATTCGTACAACTCTTGATCCAGATTGGTCCGTATTTCCTCCTCGGTGATGCCGCACAATGCCACGTAACGTTCGTCCATCGACAAATCGATCAGATTGTTCAAAGCACTGAACACACTCACTTTACCAAACTTGGTGACACCGGTCAGAAAAGCGAACCGGATGTATCCATCCATTGTTTTGATAGCTCCATAAAAGGCTTGCAATGTCTTGCGAAACTCTTTTTGCAATTCTTCATCCCCAATGGATTGCAGCATGGGCTTATCATATTCATCCACCAGAGATACTATTTTTTCTGTGTTTCGCATGTCATACTTGAAAAGCAACGCCGTGACAGTAAAAAAAGTTTTTCACTTCACACAAGAGAGATGTATTTTTGTCACGTAAATAAAAGCAACAATTATGAAAGAATTAAATTTTGACTGGCTGCTGAACGGAAGCTGCCTGCTGTCGGACGTGGCGATGGCATATTTCACAACCTGTGTTTATCCCCGCTCGGCAGGCAAACGGATGCGCGACGAGATAGAACGCTATCCGAACCTGTACGCCGAACTGCTGGAAGCGGGATACAAGCGTCCCAACACACTGTTGACGCCGCGCCAGATCTGTATCGTGATCCGTCACTGGGGAATGCCCGACACGGTGTACAAGTGGCTGCGCGAGCACCCCGCGGATCGGGTTCAAAAACTGTTCGCCGACCGCAAATTCGACTGATATATTTTATATATCTTTTGTTTATTATTTATTTATGTGCAGGTCTGCATGTTGGCGGCCTCTAAATTCATCCGCACAGAAAGCTGAGCAACAGCGCATTAGGAGTACTAAAGCATGTTGGTGTCCGTGTTGGTGGTTTAGAGGCTCCGGATGATGGAAACAGAGGTTCCGGAAAGGCCCGGACGAGGCTCGGTTTCACCCCCGCAGAGCGTGCGCTGCCCTGCAGAGGACCCTGTGACTTTTTGCGCCGTAATGCGGCACTCTGCATCACTTTCTTGCATCACCGGCTGTCCGTGCTTAGCTTTGTCACACCGTTCGGGAAAGAGCGGTACACTCGATAACCTGTAAAATGAAATACTATGAACGCATCGACTGAAACAATTCTGAAAAAAGGATATATCCTGATCCCCAAATCCCTGATCGAAGATTTCCTCAAAGCCGGATTGGGCACAGAGGGCTATCTGGAAGCGTGGATACGCGTATTGGCGCTGGTCAACTATTCGGATACGGAGATCTGTGTGCAAGGCAACCGGATGATCTGCCGACGGGGAGAGACGGTATACACCTACAGCCACTGGGAAAAGGTGCTGGGATGGAGCCGCTATCGCACCCGCCACTTCTTCGAAACCCTGTTTAAATCCGGAATCATGGAGGCCGTGGAGAACTCCGCCGGAATCACCCTGCTACGGGTGATAGACTATGACCTCTGGACCGGACAGAAAAAGGCGGCCGCCACCCGGAGCAACCATGCCACGGAGGGTTTCGACGACTTCTGGGACCTCTACCACCGCATCACCCAAAAGGACAAGATAAACATAGCCCGTGCCCGGAAAGAATGGAAAAAACTGACGGCAACGGAGAAGAAACTGGCCTTGGAAAACATCGAGGAATATTATGCCCACCAAAAAGATATACGCTTCTGCAAACAGGCGGCCACGTATCTGGCGGATAAAGCGTTCCTGAATGAATATGAGTTTTAAACCCACCACAAATCCAAATCATTATGCTACAACCCCAAGCACCCGAACTCGAGGAAACCATCCTCGGAGCCTGCCTGATCGAAAAAGAAGGCATGGCACTGGTTGACGAACTGCTGAAACCGGAAATGTTTTATGTCACCCGTCATCAACTGATTTATGCCGCACTGCAGGCGATGTTTCACGCCGGTACGAACATCGACATCCTCACCGCCACCGAAGAGCTGCGCAAGCGCGGAAAGCTGGACGATGCCGGAGGGCCGTTCTACATCACCCAACTGAGCAGCCGGGTGGCAAGTTCGGCACATCTGGAATATCATGCGCGCATCGTGCACCAGAAGTACATCCGAAGAGAAATGATCGTGGGATTCAGCAAGCTGCTGACCCTCTCCGGCGATGAAACCATCGACCTGACAGACACGCTGGTGGATGCTCACAACCTGCTGGACAGGCTTGAAGGAGCCTGCGGACACAACCGGCAACTACGGGATATGGACACTCTGATGCAGGCCACCCTGGTGGAAGCGGAAGGGCGAATGCGGAAAAACAAGGACGGAGTGACCGGCATCCCTACCGGACTGACCGAACTGGACAAGATGACGGGCGGATGGCAAAACAATGACCTGATCACCATCGCCGCCCGGCCGGCAGTGGGGAAAACCGCCTTCGCGCTCCATCTGGCTAAAGCCGCAGCAGCGGCAGGACATCATACGGTGGTGTACAGCCTCGAGATGCAGGGCGAACGGTTGGGTGACCGATGGCTCCTGTCGGCAGGAGAGGTAGACCCGCACCTCTGGCGAAGCGGTAAAGTGTCGCAGGAAACATGGCTGCAAGCCCGGCAGACCGCAGGAGAACTGGCAAGACTGCCCATCTGCGTAGACGACAACCCGGATATGAGCATGGACCGGGTACGCTCGAGCGCACGGCTGCTGCAAAGCAAAGGCAAGTGCGACTTTATCATCATCGACTATCTGCAACTGTGCGACATGCGCACCGAACAGAACAACCGGAACCGGGAACAAGAGGTGGCACAGGCCAGCCGTAAAGCCAAGCTGCTGGCCAAGGAACTGCACATACCGGTCATCTTGCTGAGCCAACTCAACCGCGGCTCCGAAAACAGGGCGTACGGACGCCTGGAATTGGCGGATCTGCGTGAGAGCGGCGCCATCGAGCAGGATTCCGACCTGGTGGTTCTGCTCTATCGCCCGGCACTGGCACACCTGGCAACGGACAAGCAGAGCGGATATCCGACAGAGGGGCTGGGGATAGCCATCATCGCCAAACACCGCAACGGCGAGACGGGCAATGTATACTTCGGACACAACAGGAGCATGACAAAAATCGGCGACTATGTGCCGCCGACGGAATGGATAAGGAGGAACGCGAAATAAAATGGAAAAGCCGGAGTCTACAGGCTCTCTATCTCTCCGGCAGACAATCCTGTCACCTGGCAGATGGTTTCGACCGGCAGGTTCAATGCCTTCATCCTCCGGGCATTCGCCTGCTTCTCTTCCATGCGGCCCTCGGCAAGACCTTCCTGACGGCCCTCGGCAAGACCTTCCTGACGGCCCTCGGCAAGACCTTCCTGGCGGCCCTCGGCAAGACCTTCCTGGCGGCCCTCCATAGCTGCCGTACTCAATACATCATTCTGAATCATAA
>OAUZ01000093.1_pt1 | contig 29239 bp, 19 predicted proteins | sample 1476341 | NCBI WGS metagenome assembly OAUZ01 (sample SAMEA2580071, study PRJEB22360) | human gut metagenome | biome: human gut; feature: human-associated habitat; material: faeces | place: Denmark | collected 2008/2010 | reverse complement strand
AAAACCTTCGCATTTTTGTGAAGGCGGCACGTCTGCGTGGCGAAGCACTCGACCATGTGCTGTTGCATGGTCCTCCCGGATTAGGAAAAACAACTCTTTCAAATATTATCGCCAACGAATTGGGAGTCGGCTTTAAAGTAACTTCCGGTCCGGTGCTAGATAAACCGGGTGACCTGGCTGGTGTATTGACCAGCCTCGAACCGAACGACGTGCTTTTTATTGATGAAATTCATCGTCTGTCGCCCGTAGTGGAAGAATATCTTTATTCGGCCATGGAAGATTACCGCATCGATATTATGATTGATAAGGGACCTTCGGCACGCAGTATCCAGATCGATTTGAATCCTTTCACGTTGGTTGGTGCAACCACGCGTAGCGGTCTGCTGACGGCTCCGCTTCGTGCACGTTTCGGTATTAACCTTCATTTGGAGTATTATGACGATGATATTTTGAGCAATATCATTCGTCGTTCTGCGTCCATACTGGATGTACCTTGCTCGGTACGTGCAGCATCGGAGATTGCTTCCCGCAGCCGTGGGACGCCCCGTATTGCTAATGCTTTGCTTCGCCGGGTACGTGACTTTGCACAGGTGAAAGGCACCGGCTCTATCGATACAGAGATTGCCCAGTTTGCGCTGGAGGCATTGAATATTGACAAGTACGGACTGGATGAGATAGACAATAAGATACTTTGTACCATTATAGACAAGTTTAAAGGCGGGCCTGTCGGTATAACGACCATTGCTACGGCTTTGGGAGAAGATGCGGGAACCATCGAGGAAGTTTACGAACCTTTCCTGATAAAAGAAGGATTCATGAAACGTACTCCCCGCGGACGTGAGGTGACCGAACTTGCCTATAAGCATTTGGGAAGAAGTCTTTATAACAGTCAGAAAACACTGTTTAATGACTGACATAAAGCGTCATGTGATAAGTGGTATTAACGGTATAAAAGAACTTTATAAAGCATAGTTGGATGATGAAGCAATGGACTACTTTATTTGTTTTTCTCTTTTTGAGCCTTTCTCTATCGGCTCAACAGGGATATGGAAGAGATATTTTTGTTTCTTCTAAAGGAGATTCCTTACCTTACCGGATGATTCACCCCGAATCGGTGAAACCGGGTGAGAAGTACCCCATCGTGCTGTTTTTGCATGGAGCCGGCGAACGGGGAAATGATAATGAGAAGCAATTGACTCATGGCGGACAGATGTTTCTTAATCCGGTCAATCAAGAAAAGTATCCTGCTTTTGTGCTGATTCCGCAGTGTCCGACAGACGGTTACTGGGCTTATACGGAACGTCCGAAGTCTTTTATACCTGCTGAAATGCCGGTAGGACAGGAGATCAGTCCTATATTGCAGACACTCAAACAGTTGCTCGATTCCTATCTGGTGATGCCCGAAGTGGACACGCAACGGGTTTATATTATCGGCCTTTCAATGGGAGCGATGGGAACGTATGATTTAGTAATACGCTACCCGGAGATATTTGCTGCTGCAATTCCTATCTGCGGTATAGTCAATCCAAGCCGGTTGTCGGCTGCCAAAGATGTGAAGTTCCGTATCTTTCATGGAGATGCGGATGATGTAGTTCCGGTGAAAGGTTCTCGCGAAGCATATAAAGCACTGAAAGCTGCCGGTGCAGATGTGGAATATATTGAATTTCCCGGTTGTAATCATGGAAGCTGGAATCCGGCTTTCAATTATCCCGGATTTATGGATTGGTTGTTCAAACAAAAGAAGAAACGTTGAACCAATCTGAATGATAATCACTAATAAAACATGGCTGGACTAAAATCATTAGCTAAAGATACTGCAATTTATGGGTTAAGTAGTATTGTCGGACGATTCCTTAACTATATGCTGGTACCCCTGTATACAGCAGTATTACCGGCTTCCACCGGAGGTTACGGAGTCGTATCGAACATGTATGCGTTTACAGCCCTGATGCTCGTACTGCTTACGTTCGGTATGGAAACGGGATTCTTCCGTTTCGCCAATAAATCGGGAGAAGACCCGATGAAAGTATATGCCAACTCCCTATTGTCAGTAGGAGGCGTATCTTTGATTTTCGTTCTCCTTTGCCTGTTGTTCCTGCAACCGATTTCCAATTTGCTGGATTATGGCGATCATCCGGAATTTATAGCTATGATGGCTGTTGTGGTAGCTTTAGATTCTTTTCAATGCATTCCTTTTGCCTATTTGCGATACAAGAAACGCCCTGTCAAGTTTGCAGCTATCAAACTGCTCTCTATCATTGGCGGCATCGGTTTGAATCTGTTTTTCCTGTTGGTGTGTCCGTGGCTGAATGTACATTGTCCGGCAACCATCTCTTGGTTTTATGATCCGGACTATCTGGTGGGATATATTTTCATTAGCAACCTGATTATCTCGGTTGTCCAGATGTTCTTCTTTATTCCAGAGCTGACAGGTTTTGCTTATAAGTTGGACCGGGTGTTGCTGAAGCGAATGGTAGTATACTCTTTTCCGGTATTAATCTTAGGTTTGGTAGGGATTCTAAATCAGACTGTTGACAAGATGATCTATCCGTTTCTCTTTGAAGATCGACAGGAAGGGTTGGTACAACTGGGTATCTATGCGGCAACCAGCAAAATAGCGATGGTGATGGCCATGTTTACACAGGCTTTCCGTTACGCTTACGAACCGTTTGTATTTGGTAAAGACCGCGAAGGAGATAACCGAAAAATGTATGCGGCTGCGATGAAATATTTTCTTATCTTCTCATTGTTGGCTTTCCTTGCTGTAATGTTCTACCTCGATTTGCTGCGTTATCTTGTAGCAAAAGGTTACTGGGAAGGTCTTGGAGTAGTAGCTATTGTGATGCTTGCAGAAATCTGTAAAGGGATTTATTTCAATCTGTCCTTTTGGTATAAACTGACAGATAAGACCTATTGGGGAGCTTACTTCTCGGTGATCGGCTGTGTCATTATTGTTGTATTGAACATATTATTTGTGCCGGTTTATGGCTATCTTGCTTCGGCATGGGCTTCTGTTGCAGGCTATGCGGTAATCTTGCTGTTATCCTACTGGATAGGACAGAAAGAATACCCGATTCGTTATGATTTGAAAAGCCTCGGACTTTATGTTCTGCTGGCAGCGGTACTTTACGTTATTGGAGAACAGGTGCCTATCCCTAATCTGGTGCTCCGTCTCGCTTTCCGCACCGTACTCTTATTGCTATTTATAGCTTATATTATCAAGAAGGATTTACCATTGAGTCAGATTCCTGTTATTAATCGCTTTATAAAGAAGAAATAACTATGAAGACAGATGAACGTAATAAGTTTGCTATCAAGTCCTTTCTGGGAGAATACCTGGACTTGAAAAAAGACAAGGATAATGAACTGGCCACCGTGGATTCTATCCGTAAGGGTGTAGAGTTTAAAGGTGCCAATTTATGGATCCTGATTTTTGCCATCTTTATGGCATCACTCGGATTGAATGTAAATTCTACTGCTGTAATTATCGGTGCCATGTTGATTTCTCCGCTGATGGGACCTATTATGGGAGTAGGACTCTCTGTCGGACTGAACGACTTCGAATTGATGAAACGCTCTTTAAAGAGCTTTCTCATAACGACCGCTTTCAGTGTGACGACGGCCACTATTTTCTTCCTTCTTGCCCCTATTGCCGGTTCACAGTCAGAGCTGCTGGCACGTACATCGCCCACTATTTATGATGTATTCATCGCGCTTTTTGGTGGTTTGGCAGGTGTGGTAGCTCTCTCTACCAAGGAAAAAGGAAATGTGATTCCGGGCGTTGCCATTGCTACTGCATTGATGCCACCGCTTTGTACGGCCGGTTACGGACTGGCTTCCGGTAATCTTATTTATTTCCTGGGTGCTTTTTATCTTTACTTCATCAACTCTGTTTTTATCAGTCTGGCTACTTTCCTCGGAGTTCGTGTGATGCATTTCCAACGAAAAGAGTTTGTAGATAAAACCCGTGAGAAGACCGTACGTAAATACATCGTTCTGATTGTGGTGCTTACCATGTGCCCTGCGGTTTATCTGACATTTGGAATTATAAAAAGCACCTTCTATGAGGCGGCAGCCAATCGTTTTATTAGCGATCAGTTGAGCTTTGAAAATACACAGGTACTTGATAAAAAGATCAGCTATGAGCATAAAGAAGTGCGGGTTGTTTTGATTGGTCCTGAAGTGCCCGATGCTTCGATTTCTATTGCCCGTAGCAAGATGAAAGAATATAAGTTGGAAGATACGAAGCTGGTTGTATTGCAGGGGATGAATAATGAAGCGGTAGATGTGACTTCTATTCGTGCCATGGTCATGGAAGACTTCTACAAAAACAGTGAGCAGCGACTTCAGCAACAGTCAGTGAAGATTTCCCAACTGGAGACAACACTGGAACAATACAGAACGTATGACGCAATGAGTCGTACATTAGTGCCCGAACTGAAAGTGCTTTATCCTTCTATCACTACGCTCTCCATCGCTCATTCGCTCGAAGTGCGGGTTGACTCGATGAAGACCGATACGGTAACATTGGCTGTTTTGAAATTCGACAGACATCCGTCTGTTGCCGAAAAACAGAAAATCAGCGAATGGCTGAAAGCCCGTGTAGGAGCGAAGAAGTTGAGGCTGATTACCGAATAATGAATCTAAAAATAGTAATATGAAATTCAGACTAACCGTCTTGATAGTCTTTTCCCTCTGTCTGTCAAATGTGTTTGCCGATGAGGGAATGTGGCTGCTGGGAAACCTACGCAAAAACAAACAGACAGACCGGGTAATGAAAGAACTTGGTTTGCAAATGCCTGTGAATAAAATATATAATCCGAAGAAATCCTCTCTTTCAGATGCTGTTGTCAGCTTTGGAGGTTTCTGTTCGGGAGTGGTGGTTTCCGAAGACGGTCTGGTGTTTACTAATCATCATTGTGGTTTCAGTAGTATCCAGCAACACTCTTCTGTGGAACATGATTATCTGAAAGATGGCTTTTTTGCACGTAGCCTTGACGAAGAGTTGCCGAATCCGGAGTTGTATGTCCGTTTTCTGCTTCGTACGGAAGACGTAACCAAACGGGTATTATCTGTCGCCCGTCATGCTAAAACGGAAACAGAACGCCGTGTAGCTGTTGATTCGATCATGAATGTAATCGGTCTGGAAGTTTCTGAAAAAGATTCTACGCTGACCGGTATTGTCGATGCTTATTATGCAGGTAATGAATTCTGGCTTTCCGTTTATCGTGATTATAACGATGTTCGTTTAGTCTTTGCGCCTCCTTCTTCTGTCGGGAAGTTCGGATGGGATACGGACAATTGGATGTGGCCGCGACATACGGGCGATTTCAGCGTATTTCGTATCTATGCCAATACGAAGAATGGCCCGGCTGATTATTCTCCTGACAACGTCCCTTATCACCCTGAATATGTAGCGCCCATCTCTTTGGATGGATACAAAGAAGGTTCTTTCTGCATGACGCTTGGCTATCCGGGAAGTACGGAACGCTATCTTTCTTCGTATGGTATCGAAGAGATGATGAATGGAATCAATCAGGCAATGATTGATGTGCGGGGAGTAAAACAAGCAGTTTGGAAACGGGAGATGGATCGTCGTCCGGATATTCGTATCAAGTATGCTTCAAAATACGATGAAAGCTCCAATTATTGGAAAAATAGTATCGGGACAAACAAGGCCATCAAGCATCTGAAGGTATTGGAAAAGAAACGGGCGGCTGAAGCAGCACTTCGCGACTGGATTCAGTCTCATCCGGAAGAAAGAGAGAAACTGATTCGTTTATTCTCTTCTCTGGAGTTGAGTTATAGTAATCGTCGGGAAACAAATCGTGCGTTGGCTTATTTCGGTGAATCGTTTATCAATGGTCCCGAATTGGTGCAGTTTGCTCTTGAAATTCTCAATTTCGACTTTGAGGCCGAGGAGAAGCTGGTGATTACCCGCATGAAGAAGTTATTGGAGAAGTATGATAATCTTGATCTTTCCATTGATAAGGAGGTTTTTGCTGCCATGCTCAAAGAGTATCAGTTGAAAGTGGATAAGAAGTATCTGCCTGCTATGTATGAAAAGATAGATACACTCTATAACGGGAATATTCAGGCTTATGTAGACTCTTTGTATGCAACGTCCAATATAACGTCTCCTAAGGGCCTAAAACGTTTCCTGGAGCGGGATACTACGTATAATCTGATAGAGGACCCGGCTGTTTCCTTGAGTCTGGACCTGATCGTGAAGTATTATGAGATGAATCAGAGTATTTCCGAAGCTTCCGAGCAGATAGAGCAAGGGGAACGCTTGTTCAACGCTGCCATGCGCCGTATGTATGCTGATCGTAATTTCTATCCGGATGCCAATTCCACTATGCGGCTTAGTTTCGGAACGGTTGGGGGATATACTCCTTTTGATGGGGCCACTTACGATTATTATACCACCGTGAAAGGCATCTTTGAGAAGGTGAAAGAACATGCAGGTGATATTGACTTTGCCGTCCAGCCCGAGTTGTTGAGTTTGCTTTCTTCCGGTGATTTCGGAAGATATGCCAATGCACAGGGAGACATGAATGTTTGCTTTATTTCTAATAATGATATTACAGGCGGTAATTCCGGCAGTGCCATGTTCAATGCCAAAGGAGAATTGCTTGGGCTGGCTTTCGATGGCAACTGGGAAGCAATGAGCAGTGACATCGTATTTGAACCTGACTTGCAGCGTTGCATCGGAGTAGATGTGCGGTATATGCTCTTTATTATGGAGAAATATGGTAAGGCGGGCAATCTTGTTCAGGAGTTGAAGATAGCTCGATGAAGTAAATGTTTCGATAAAAGATATATATTTACTAAATAGAAAGGCAACTAATCTGTGGTAGTTAGTTGCCTTTCTATTTTATTTAAATGAATTCCTTTTTACTTTTTGGGTTTTCTACGTGCCCATCCTTCCTCGCTGAAGTCAGGCTCTTTGTCTTTGAAAAATTCTTGCCAGTCATCTTTCTTTTTTGGACCACGGGCATCAGAATAACCTCGTTCTGCACGACTAGGTTTATCTTTTTTAGCTGATTTAGCACCTTTTGCAGAAGCATCTCTCGATTTTCTATCCTTATTCTCATAGCGTGGTGCACGTTCGTCACTTTTGCCGCCGAATCGTTTACCTCCCTTGCGCTCATTAGAACTGCTTTCGCGTCCTTTTCCGCTTTCTTCACCGGCTATTTCAATAACGACCTTACGTCCGTTCCATTTAGCTTTGTTCAGCGCTTTAATTACATTGGTCGCTTCCTTTTCGGGTACTTCAAAGAAAGAATAGTTCTGCATCAGGTCAATGCGTCCCAATTCAATGCGCCCTCTTGTATTGCTGTTCAACAGTCCGATAAGATCACTTGGAAAGAAGCTGTCTGTTTTACCCAGATTGATAAATAAGCGGTTGAAGCCTGGAGCAGCTTTTCGGCTTCTTTTCTCGAAACCACCTTCTTTACGATCACCACGTCCGGCGCGTTCTGCACGCATATCGGTTGGTTGTTCTATTTCAGGACGGTTGCGGTAATATTCTGCAAAACGGTTGAATTCGTGAGAAACCATTCGTTTAATCAAGTCCTCTTTGCTTAGCCATTCCAGTTTGCGATAGATTTCCGGCATAAAGTCGGCAATCTCTTCTTCGTTCACTTTCACTTTTTCGAGATCATCAATTACCTTAATCAGCTGTTTCTGACAGATACCTGCGGCTGTCGGCATTTCTCCGACAATGAATTTCTTACTGATAATCCGTTCGATTTCTCTCATCTTTCCTTTTTCGCGGAGGTTGATGATGGCAATGGAAGTTCCGGTTTTTCCGGCACGCCCTGTACGTCCGCTACGATGCGTATAACTTTCTGTATCATCAGGCAATCCGTAATTGATGACATGTGTCAGATCGTCTACGTCAAGTCCACGGGCAGCCACGTCAGTTGCAACGAGCAGTTGCAGATTACGGATGCGGAATTTCTGCATAACGGCATCCCGTTGTGCTTGGGAAAGTTCGCCATGCAAAGAATCGGCATTGTAACCTTCCTGCATCAATTTGTCTGCAATTTCTTGGGTCTCTTTACGGGTACGACAAAAAATGATACCGTATATTTGTGGGTAGTAATCGACGATACGTTTTAAAGCTTCATATTTATCTTTAGCCTGTACGGTATAAACAACGTGTTTAACGTTGTTAGTACTTTCATTCTTACGGCCAATAGTTATTTCTTTCGCGTTACGTAAGTAGTTCTTGGAGATACGTGCGATTTCCGGGCTCATTGTTGCAGAAAACAGTAGAGTGTTACGTTCCTGCGGTACATCAGCCAGGATGGCATTGATACTCTCTGTGAACCCCATATTAAGCATTTCGTCCGCTTCATCCATTACAACGTTGTGGATGGTAGATAAAGATACGGTTTTGCGTTCCATCAAGTCCAGCAGACGTCCCGGTGTGGCAACGATGATATGTACACCTCGTTTCAGGCTGCGTATTTGGCTATCAATGGAAGAACCACCATATACAGGCAGCACTTTCAGTCCGTCAATGTATTTGGAATAGTCGTTCAGATCTCCTGCTATCTGGAGACAAAGCTCACGGGTAGGGCAGAGGATAAGCGATTGTGGAATTCTGTTTTTTACGTCAATCTGTTGGAGCAAGGGCAAACCGAATGCGGCTGTTTTACCTGTTCCTGTCTGTGCAAGAGCTACTACATCATTATTTTCTCCTAAAAGGTACGGAATCACTTCCTCTTGTACCGGCATGGGATTCTCGTATCCCATTTCTTCAATTGCTCTACGTATCTCCGGAGAAACGCCAAGCTCTTCAAATGTCTTCATTAAATCTCTGTATATCTTTTATTTCGGCTGCAAAGATAGTTAATTTAGTTGATAATAAATGGTTGATAACGGATAATTATTGTAGACGTCATCGTATTTATCATTTATCAACAATCAATTATCTGTTAATAAAATGCTGCGCAACTGTTTTAAATCTTCCGTAGAAAGTCCGATTCCTTTTTTCAGATAGGTTTGTACACTCCCATATTCAGCTTCAATCTGTTCCTTTGCGGCATTCAGGAAATCTTCTTTAGCCGAATAGATGGTAGTGATTGCTTCTTGAGAGTTGATCGGCAATTTGTAGGCGTATTTAGAGGCTTTGGGGATATTGAAATAATCGTTACTCAAACGATAATCTTCCATTATCACATCTTCATTGACGCCTAGAGCGGCGAGTAGGAGTGCGGAAACAACTCCTGTACGTCCTTTTCCGGATGTGCAATGAATAACAACCGGATAATTGCTACGGTCGAGAAGAACGGTGAACAGCTCTTTGAATTCCTTTTGGTAGTTTGTAACCAGTTCCCGGTTCATTCGTTCTACGAGGCGGTAGATGGTATCAGTTTTTATTTTTTCTTCCCGAATACCTTGCAGAATTTTTTCCATGTTCCCTGTGAGGATGGGGATATGTACGATTTTAAACTTGTCATCATGTAGTTGCGGATAGTTGTGGCGTTCACTTTCAGAACGTAAGTCTATGATTGTTCGTATTCCCATATTCTTAAGCTCTTGGCGGGAACAAGGAGGGATACTGTCTATTTGTGCGGAACGGTATATCATTCCCCAACGAAGAGATTTTCCGGTGTTGGCAGATTCGTATCCTCCTAAGTCGCGGAAGTTCTGTATACCGGGGATATTGATGTTGCGGGTAGCTACTTTGATATGGTATTTGTTGTTAAACACCATCAAGTAGTAATAACGTTGGGACGGATCGTTGGTTACGATTGTCATTTTACCACTGGAGATGCTAGCCATTGCAATGGGAGAATTTTCCGGAATAATTTCCGGAGAAGTAGAGGTGTATACTTTTACCTGTCCTTTTAATATCGGTGTTGTTTCCCATTTGATAATACAGTTTCCTATATTATTTTCCTCACACACCACAGATATAGCAGGTGATGTGCCGGAGCACGACGAGAGCACTAATAAAACAGTAAGCCAGCTTAACAGGTTTTTATACATAGTTTCTTTGTCTTGAATCGTATACTGCAAAGATAAGAATTACCCGAAGATGTGATAATTCCTTTGCGATAATTAGCCAAAGTTAATAGTAATTTACGTGTTAAAAAAGGGCGCATCTTCCGGTGGAAGAGCGCCCTGAATGAGAAGTTGCTTGAATCAGCTTTATTGAATACTGTTTAATAAATCCGTTTTTCCTTCATTGATTAACTTTAGAATAAGTTCGCCAAATAAGGTATTTTGCCATGCAAACCAAGCACGGGTGAAGTTATTGGGGTCATCTTTGTGGAAAGATTCATGCATAAAGCCTGTCCCTGCATCCGTATTGAGCAGCATCTTTACACAATCTTTGATCTCCTGATCGTCCTGACTGGTAAATGCTTTCATCATGATGCTCATCGGCCATACCATATCATAACCGATGTGAGGCCCGCCAATACCTTCTCCTGCCTTTCCTTTGAAGAAATAAGGGTTATCCTTGCTCCATACAAAACGGCGTGTGTTTTGATAGATAGGATCGTTGATTTCTACATCACCAAGATAAGGCATTGCCAGCAAGCTTGGTACATTAGCGTCATCCATTAAGAAATGATTTCCGAAGCCATCTACCTCAAAGGCATAAATTGTACCATATTTAGGGTGATTATAAGTCGCATATTTTTTTAGTGCAGCTTCTACTTCTTTTGCCAGATCTGTGCATTGTTTTGCCAGTTCTGCATTTTGATTTACAGCATTCAGAATTTCAGCAGCTTTCTTTAGCGAAGAAACAGCGAAGAAGTTAGACGGCACGAGAAATTGCAGGGTTGTAGCATCGTCAGATGGGCGGAAAGCTGAAACAATAAGTCCGACAGGATTTACCGGAGCACCTAGGCCATTATTGTTCAATGTATCGAGTGCACGTTCTGTTTTGCGTTGAAATTTATAAGGTCCCACTCCTTCTTTGCGTTGTTGCTCCTTAAAAGTAGTCAGGATATTGGTGATGGCTTGTATCCATTCACTATCAAAAATACTGGCATCACCGGTTTCCTTCCAATATTGGTAGGCCAGACGTAGTGGATAACATAGAGAATCTATTTCCCATTTTCTTTCATGTAATTCAGGTTTCATGTCGGTCAGGTCGGACATCCATTCTCCTCCGACAGCTCCGTCATTAAAAGCATTAGCGTATGGATCAATATTGATACATTTAAATTGTCTGCGGATCACTCCTTCAAGCATTTTCTTTAATTCCGGGTCTTTATTGGCCAGTTGTACATAAGGCCAAACCTGTGCTCCCGAGTCACGTAGCCACATGGCATGAATATCGCCTGTATAAACAAAAGTATCAGGCTTGCCGTCTGTTGTGCGATAATGAACCGTTGTTTCAAGGGTATTGGGAAAACAATTCTCGAACATCCACGCCAATTTTTGGTTAGTAAGCAACTTTTTTACTCTGATAATTTCTGCTTCCACAGCTTTTGATGTAAAAAGACGCTTGTTTACAGGTGGACGGTTACTTTTATAAGCGGCCACTTCAGCTGCCTGATTGACTACATTGGTATGATCTTTAGCAAGAATAAGTTCAGTAGCATTCGCATGACTTCCCATTAATAGGGTGGTTGTAATAATGCATATTCCGATGTTTCTTTTCTTCATCTTTACAGTGTTTTTGAGAGGATTATTAAAAGTGGTTATTATAAGTTGATTCCGGCTAATCTGCCGTACATTTCTACAAAAGCTGCTTGTGTCAAAAGCCATTTTTTCTCATTTTTATCTGTTCCGCTCCAATCTGTTTGGAAGAGTCCCCGTTTATCCCTGGCATATTGCCATGCATAATCAAGGCTTTTTTGGAAGTCGGCTAGATAGGTCTTATTGTGATCTGTGTGATAAAGCTCTATAAATCCTCTTAGCATGACTGCTGTGAACCAGATATTTCCTTTTTTCAGTAATTGAAATGTTTGTCCGTTCGGCGAGGTGAAATGAGTGAAAAAGTGCTTGTGACATGCTTCGGCTATATTTTGAGCATCTTCCAGATAGTTTTTCTGTTTTGTTATTTGGTAGAGTAGGGCGGCTGCTTGCATCATTTGGCCGCTATTATAGGCAAATTTGGCACGCCCGATTTTCTTATTGAGTGCAATGTTGTCAAAGTATAAATGATCTGTTGGATCTTCTAAATTCTTTTTAGTCCATTCGTATAACTCTTTCCCTTGTTTCAAATAGGTGCTGTCTTGAGTTGCCTGAAATAGCTTGAGAGCAAAAACGGCTCCCGGTGCATTTGAACAAGTGTTTTTGGACTCTTTTTTCTGCTCACACCAGTAGATTCCTCCTCCAAGCACTTCGTCTTTACCGCTAAGAATAAACTCCCATATCAGTTCGGCTTTTTCTAGATAGGCTTGTTTTTTAGTCATACGATAAGAATCGGTGAAATCAATGCCTAACCAAACGTTGTCATCATAAAAACGATCAGAGAGAGGTTGATTACTGATATAGGATGAGTAAGCGAATGGTTCTCTTCGTGTGTCGAAATACTCTTCCAATCCAGGGAGTACTTTATTTTCCAGAAGTTTCTTATATTTTTTGTTTCCAGTGCTCTCCAACAGTGCGTTTACTGCAGAGAATGTACCCGAGTACGGCCAAAGATAAGAATATTCATTATGTCTTTTTGCTTGTTCTTCTGACGCTAGATAAGTTGCTTTGTTGTTCTGGTCAGAAGGATAATTTTCGCGCAGCAAACAAGTATTGGGTGCTGCATAGTTTTTGTAAAGGGCATCCAAGCTTTGCTGGGCTCTTTCTGCGTTAGGATTTGTGTTCGCAATGGCGAAAGCACAAATAACATTGAGCAATAGGCTATTCATAGTTTCCTTTCATTAATTGATATTTATAAAATAGTCCAATTTTGTTTTTCAATTTATTGGGGAATTAATCATTGGAGAGCAAGTCCCAGGTATCACTGCTACTGTGACTCTACAAAAATACCTTATTCCGACTACTTATAAAATGGGTAGTAAGCGAATTGTAAATGCTTGTAGGATGTATCTGTTTGATAATTAGGTATATACGTGTTGATGGATATCACATAAATGTAAATGCTATTGTGTGGCTGATAGACTATTATTCTTGAATTTATTGCCCGATTCGAGCCACTTTTTCTTCAAATTCATTCCGATCTCCATTTGCTTTGATTCGCATTTTTGAACGGTAATTATAGATAGTCGACAATGAATATTGCAGGAAGTGGGCTATTTTTACGCTATCTGTAATTCCCAGGCGGATTAGTGCGAAGATACGTAATTCAGGCGTTAAAAGTTTACCCGGACCTGGAATAATTACATTTTCCGGTAAGAGCAATGCATTAAAATCCTCAACGAAATTAGGAAAAAGATTTAGAATTGCTTTATCAAAGTTATTATAAAATTCAGCCAGTTCTTCTTCTGTGTTGAGTGAAGAGTGAAGGAATGACGTCACTTTTTTAATATCTTCGCTTTTGGCTATTTTAAGCGCCCTCTTTTTTAAATTGGCTATTTTGTTAATATAACTGGTATATTGTTCCATATATAGTCCTACATATTCTTCTTTGATTTTATTATTATCTGCTAATATTGAGTTCATTTGTTGTATCTCGTAAAGATGATAGGATAAACTTTCATTGACTTTTCTTTTTTGTTTTTTTAGTTGTATGAACAAAGCACACAATAAGATACAGACAAAACACAATGCTACAAGCAATATGGTTATGGTGATAAATTTATTTTTTTCCTTTTCCTGAAATGCCTTATCTATAAAAAGGTACATGTCTGAAGCTTCAATAGTATTGATTCTCGCATTACATAAGATAGCATCCTCCATTGCATTTTTCATATATTTATATGCCCGGTCTATGTCTCCGCTTTCAAAGATCAATTTGGCGAGTATTTTTAGAGAGAGATTCTCTCTGGCTCCATTTAATACGTCGGAGATAGCGGATATCGCGAAATATTTAATCATATTTTCAGAGTCATTTTTGCCTTGATAGGCAGAAGCTAAAGAATATGCAATTATTCCGGCATCTCGTGAATAAGGTGCATAACTTTTGTAAACGCTGTCTAATATGTGAATAGCATTATCGTATTTTTTATGGAAGAGAAGAGTCGGTGCTGACATGAATGCTCGTACGTTTGAGGGGACTTCCTTGCATTGAAGAAGTGAATCGCGATAAATTTGTGCAATCAGATCGTTCTCTTGTGCATCATTCTCATTTGAGGCAAAAGTTTTCTGATGATTATAAATTGTGACTTGTCCGAGAAAATATTCAGCTTTCAGCCGCGGAGATAATTGCTCTTGTTGTGTTGAGTTGACAATTGCTAAGGCTTCTTTGAAAAAGCCCATAGAAGATAGTATTCTTGAATAATCTAATTTCGCCTCAATTAGTAGTTCTTTGTCATTACTTTTTTGAGCAAGGTTATTCATGTGGATGGCATAAACTAAAGCCGAATCTTTCTGAAAAGATGAATATTCAAAACAAAGGGACTGGGCAATTCCTATTTTTTCTTGAATATTGTCGGATTGCCTTAATACTATTTTTAAACTGTCTATTTGCCTTTGTTTTTGTTTAGTATAGACAGATTTGTGTTGTAGAGATTTATCTAATGTTTTTAATAATGATTCGATCTCATTATTTGCTTTTGTAGGCAAACTGGTAAGAATAAGGATTATTATTAATAGAGGCAGAATAAATCTTTTCATGTGTATTAAGTAAGATTGCGTATTAATTGTGGTGTTTGCAAAGATAAGAAAATCCATATTAAGTTAAGGCTTACTGATTAACTTATAAATTCTTTGTAGGATAGGCTGTTGGTTTATAAATCTTAATCTGTAGTTTTACCTGTATTTCTTTGCAAACTCCACGGATACCGAATTACTAAAACTTCTGCAAACCTCGGCTGCGAAGTCTTTTCCGCATTGGATTATTTTATCCCATATTTCTTCATTCAAGTTATTTAAATCGCGGTATCGAACATCATATTTGAGTAATCCATAAATGAGTCCTGCATTAAAATTGTCGCCGGCTCCAATGGTGCTGACTGCCTGTAATGGTGCTACCGGATAATCTTTGTTGACCAGATTGGTGCGCAACGCTACCTTTTCTCCACCTGCAGTACAGATGAAGCGTGGGCAATAGAACTTGATTTTATCCTTGTATATCTTGTCTATATCCTGCATGTTGTACATATAGAGGAAATCCTCTAATGAACCGCGTACGATATCTGCATATTCAAGATTCTCAATAATGGTTGGAGCCAGTTTCATGGCTTCGTTCTTATGAGAAGAGCGGAAATTCGGGTCATAATAGATGATGGCTTTCTTTTCTCGTGCCTGATCGAGTAATTCGAGAACCTTTTCCCGCAGTACCGGATTCAATGCATAATACGAACCGACCATCACAATGTCATCTTCCTCTAATTTAGGGAATAGGACGTCCAAGCGCTGTTTAGGGTAATCTTTGTAAAAGATATACTCTGCATCGCTTTGCTCGTTGAGAAAAGCGAGTGATACGGGTGATTTACCGTCCGGGAATACGTTGACATGATCCGTGGGGATATTATTCTCACGCATAAACTGCAGGATAATATTGCCTACACGGTCATTCCCGGTTTCACTGATGAAGCCGACGTTTATTCCCATTCGTCCCAATGAGACGATGCCGTTGAATACAGAGCCTCCCGGTACGGCTGCGGAAGGCTGGTCGCCTCGAAAGATGATATCGAGGATTGTCTCTCCGATACCGATTACTTTTCGCATAGTGATCTTGATTTTTCTCCCAGATAACCACCATGATGGCGTTTTGAATATTCGGCGATCGTAAATCCTGTTTCTTTCATGGTTTGTACCACCAATATATCTCCGATCACTGTCATGGCAGTGGTAGAGGTAGTAGGAGTCATGCCTAACACACAGACTTCAGCCGGCTTACCGGTACTAAGACAAACATCCGACTCTTTTGCCAACGGACTGTCCGGATTACCAGTAATAACAATAAACTTCAAATCCGGATCCAGATTATGAGCCAGACGGGTTAATTCCACAATTTCCCGTGTCTTGCCCGAGTTGGAGATCAACAGGAGTAAATCATTTTTTTGTAAAATACCCAAATCACCGTGTTGCGCCTCGCTGGGATGCAGAAAGACAGATGGAATACCGGTGGAACAAAAAGTTGTAGCAATGTTCATGGCAATCTGTCCGGCTTTTCCCATACCGGAAGTTACCAGTTTTCCCTTTTTCTGATGTATTTGTTCTACAATCAGTTTTACTGCTTTTTCATAAGCGTCTGTTATTGGGATGTTGAGCACAGCTTGTGCTTCCTGTTGCAAAAGTTGTTTGATGGAGTCTATCATATAATCAGTTTATTTTTTCTTTTAATTCGTTCAATGTGTTTGCTACTTCGTAATAGGTTGAGAATGGTTGCCGTGCAAAACCTTTATCCTCCAACGTGTGGAGTGCTTTCAATAGTTCGTCATAGAAACCATATTCATTGTAGAAGATGACCTTTTTCCGGTGATAACCGATAGAAGCAGCGGCTATTACATGGAAGATCTCATCGAGCGTACCAACGCCTCCGGGTAGTGCGACTAGCACCTCCGACTTCTCCGTTATGATATCTTTGCGGTCACTCAAATTGCGGGTGTGAATTTCTTCGTCTAACAGAGTGCTTACTTTGCCGTTCTCCTCCAGTTTGGCGGGAACAACTCCGATGACCTTGCCTCCGTTTTTTTTCACGGCGCGAGCTACACATTCCATCAGTCCGAGGCTGGCCCCTCCATATATCAAGGTTTTGCCTTTCTGCCCCATCCATTCTCCTATTTGGCGGGCACTTTCGAAGTACATTTTGTCAATGTTTTCGGAGGCGGAACAGAATATTCCTATCTTTTCCATATACGTTGTTGCTGTTATAGTCCACAAATATCTGCAATTTTCTATAAACAGCAATAAGTTTTATTGTATTTTTGTGGCATTAATTCAATAAGGAAGTATAAAACAATGCAAGGTAACGAATATACATTGCCAAATGGCTTACGTATTATCCATGAACCGACCCTCTCAAAAGTAGCTTATTGTGGTTTTGCGATCGATGCCGGAACGCGCGATGAGGCAGAGAATGAGCAGGGAATGGCCCATTTTGTAGAACACCTGATTTTTAAGGGAACGGAGAAGCGTAAAGCTTGGCATATCCTCAACCGGATGGAGAATGTGGGGGGCGACCTGAATGCTTACACTAATAAAGAAGAAACGGTGGTCTATGCCGCTTTTCTGAAAGAACATCTGGAACGGGCGCTTGAACTGTTGGGGGATATTGTATTTCATTCAACCTTTCCGCAGCATGAGATAGAAAAAGAAACGGAGGTCATTATCGATGAAATCCAGTCGTATGAAGATACTCCGTCGGAACTGATCTTCGATGATTTTGAAGATATGATCTTCCGCAATCATCCATTGGGAAGAAACATTCTTGGTAAACCGGAACTGCTGCGGAGTTTTCGCACAGAGGATGTTCTATCGTTTACCCGCCGGTTTTACCAACCGGGGAATATGGTGTTTTTTGTTCAGGGACAATATGATTTCAAGAAAATCATCCGCTTGGTAGAAAAATACCTTTCGGATATTCCTGATGTAAGAGTAGAGAATCGTCGCACACCTCCGCCTCTTTATATGCCGGAACATTTAACGGTTCCCAGAGACACACACCAGGCACATGTAATGATTGGTAGCCGTGGCTATAATGCGTATGACGACAAACGCACAGCTCTCTATTTATTGAACAATGTCCTCGGAGGTCCCGGGATGAATAGCAAACTCAATGTGTCCCTTCGTGAGCGTAGAGGACTGGTTTATAATGTAGAATCCAATCTGACCTCTTACACGGATACAGGGGCTTTCTGTATTTATTTCGGGACGGATGTAGATGATATGGATACCTGTTTGAAACTGACCTATAAGGAACTGAAGCGGATGCGTGATGTGAAAATGACTTCCTCCCAGTTGGCAGCAGCGAAAAAGCAGTTGATCGGACAAATTGGAGTGGCATCTGATAACTTTGAGAATAATGCACTGGGAATGGCGAAAACATATCTTCATTATCATAAATATGAATCATCCGAGCTTGTTTTTAAGCGTATTGAAGAGTTAACGGCACAGCAACTACTGGAGGTTGCCAATGAAATGTTTGCAGAAGAGTATTTATCAACGCTGATTTATAAGTAGCTTTTTGATACTGCTACGATATACTGACAATTAATAAACTGTTAATATTAAACTAACCATGAGAAACTTAACACGAAATGTCTGGATTTGCCTGGGTCTGATAATGTTTCCCCTTACAACATTCGGACAGCAGAAGAGCAATTTTACCTATATGCCGGCTCAAGAGCTTTTATTGGTAGGAAAAGCGACTACCGAAGGTGAATATTTCCATCGGGTAGATACAGCAAAGTATTGTACGATGCCTCCTGCAGTAAAGAAGCTATTCACCAACTCTGCGGGTTTGGCTATTTCCTTCACAACGAACAGTCCGGTGATAAAAGCTAAATGGACTGTTCCTGACAATTACCAATTGCCAAACTTGACCAGACTAGCCCAGAAAGGCTTGGATTTGTATATCAAACGGGATGGGAAATGGCAATTTGCCGGAGTAGGGATGCCGGGTGGTGTGACTACGGAAAGAGTGATTGTCGATAATATGGGAACCGAAGAGAAAGAATGTTTGTTATATCTGCCTTTATACGATGAGTTGAAGAGTCTGGAGATAGGTGTTTCTTCTGATGCTCACATACATAAAGGAGAAAATCCGTTCAAAGAGAAAATAGTAGTCTACGGATCCAGTATTTTGCAGGGAGCTTCTGCCAGCCGTCCGGGCATGGCCTATCCGGCCCGCTTATCCCGTAGCAGTGGATATAATTTCATAAATTTGGGGTTGAGTGGCAATGGAAAAATGGAGAAAGAAGTTGCCGGGATGTTAGCGGATATTGATGCAGACGCTTTTATCTTGGATTGTATTCCTAATCCTTCTCCCAAAGAGATTACCGAACGGGCTGTTGACTTTGTAATGACCTTGCGGGAAAAACATCCGGATACACCTATTATTATCATACAGACATTGATACGCGAAACGGGAAACTTTAATCAGAAAGCCCGTGAGAATGTAAAGCAACAGAATGAGGCTATCGCTGAACAAGTAGAAGTACTGCGTAAAAAAGGCGTAAAGAACCTGTATTTCATTAAAGAAGACCGTTTCTTGGGAACAGATCACGAGGGAACCATCGACGGAACTCATCCGAACGATTTGGGATTCGACCGGATGCTAAAGAAGTATAAACCTGCTATCAGCAAGATTCTGAAAATTAAGTTTAGAGACTAATAACGGAAAGAAATAAGAAGAAATAAAGGTCAATTCATGGGGGTGAATTGACCTTTTTTTTGCAAATGTGTTAAGTTGTTCCTGAAAACAAGAAGCTCGCTACTTCTTTAATAAATAAGATGTTTCGAATGACTTATAGAGAAGATTGTTCCAGATCTCTCAATCCTTTTTCCTCCAAATAATGAATAAGTTCTTGTGGACGGTCTGTTTGTATCATTGTCGCTTTATGCTTTAACATCCAGCCCCAATGTTTATCTTTACTTTCCAATAGAGCATTCTCATCATCATGTCCGCCACATAGACTATCCCATAAAGTATTCATCCATACCCGACTACCTGATTTAGCGATTTCATCTATTATTTTTAGATTCGGATTTGCATCATCTTTGAAGCATAGTTCGTAAGCAATTGGGGTGAAGTTTTTGATAAAAGTTTGTATAGTGGCAACTGCTTCTTTATCCCATAAATTAACGATAGGCATATAAAGCATGCTTTCATTGGAGCCATACTCTTTTTTCACTTTCTCTACAGGATAGTATCCTTTGATGATGACCTGTTTCTCCATTCCACATTCCTGGATGATAGGCATAATTTCTTTTATGTAAGTACCTCCTTTGTCTATATTGACAAGAATACGGCCTTTACAGACATTTAATGCTTCTTTCAGTGTGGGGATTGGTTGGCGGGTCTTGATTCCGTTGCCGCTGCGTAGGACGAACTTCTTCAGTTCCTCGGTCGTATAATCTTTTATCGGTCCCTTTCCCGTAGAAGTACGGTCGAGAGTTTCGTCGTGCATACAAATAAAGTTGCCATCTTTAGTCGGTTGTATGTCAAGTTCTATCATATCAACTTTCATTGCAATTGCTTTTTCGATACTTTGCAGGGAGTTTTCCGGCGCATTGCGCCAGTCTCCTCTATGAGCGATAACAAAGATATACTTCGATTCATTATCATGTAGATTTTTCAAAAGTTTATCAGTCCTTGTTTGTGCGCTGATGGAAAATGCGGTTAGCAGAATAGGTAGTAAGAAAAAAAGTTTTTTCGTCATAACTTAATAGAATTCATTAATGATGATAAAAGTCACCCGGGGCATCGCCCCGGGTGCTCGCTATTATTTGACAGTAATGCGGCGAATCAGGTAATTGACAGCGCCTGCCACATACATTGTTTTGCAGTCCTCCGTAATTATGATTTCATACGGTTGGTTGAAGGTAGCCTTCAGTCCTTTTCCGTCGGAGAAACCTGCTTTCCCAGAACCAGCGATGGTTTCCAGCGTTCCTTTCGAGTAGTCTCCATTTGCGTCAGGAGTTAGTTTGCGGATGCAGTTGTACGTGTTATCCGAAAGATACAGGCATCCATCTGAACCGGCAGCTACCCCGAAAGTAGCACCCACTTTTGCACTAAGCGGATTACCGGGTTCTCCGTCATAATACTCTTGTCCTTTTACTCCGTCTCCTGCAATTGTCTTTTGCGTGCCATCCGGACTGATTTGAATCAACACATACCCATTAGAAGTACCAACAATCATATTCTTGTTTTTGTCGAACACAATATAGTTGGGAGATACGTTAAGAGTGGCGAAAGTTGTTTTTGTACCTGAAGGTGTGAATTTATAAATCGCCTTATTGTCGCGTGCCGATACATATATGTTATCTTCATCATCGAATGTAACATTCATTGGACTCTTCATTTCGGATGCTATGGTTGAAACAGACATACTGCCGGTTTCTATTTTCCGTAACATTCCTTTTCCTTTATCGATGAAATAATAGTTTCCTTTCGAATCGAATCCACCTTGCCAGATAGCACTGCTACCGTCTACTGCCACATCGAGGAGTGAAGTGACCAGGAAGTCCGGAGAGATACGTCGTATATAGTTGTATCCTCGTTCTGTAAACCATAAACTGCCATCCGGAGCAAAAGCGATACCAGTGGGAAGCTTGGTTGTGGCTTCCGTACCGACTCCGTCTGTCATTTCGAATACTCCCTTCTGTCCAACGATTGTTTGAACGATATATTCCTGATCCGGTGTTTTCAGATAATTGAGCTCGAGGCCTGTCAATTCACCCGAGGGGGATTTGACGCGGATGGAATATTTTCCCGGAGCCATTTCAGGTAATATTATTTTCAGTTCGTCCTTGAAGGCTTCTATAACGGTTGCCTGCTGGTCGTTGATGAAAACAGCATTTTCTTCCGGCACCGTGCTGAAATTACGTCCCAGTATTGTAGCTATTTCACCGGAATAAACATTGGTGGGTTTCACGAGGACCAGCCTAAGCTCTGTCACTGACGCTTTGTAGTCATTATCATTGCAGGCTACAAACAATGATAAGAGTGAGCAGGCGAGCAGTAGTATGTATATCTTTCTCATAGTCTTTTATTTATTTACTGTTATGGTACGAATCAAATGGTTTTGCTCATCAGCGATATATACTTTATCCGAAACCAGTACGCTTGCAGGGCAATTGAATGTAGCTGTCAGGGCAGAACCATCAATTTTACCTTTCGTTCCCGGAATACCGGCTATTGTTTTTAATGTTCCTTTCGTATAGTCGCCTTCTGCATCCGGTGTTAGCGTACGTATGGTATGCATTGTATAATCGGTGATATAAAGTACCTCATCCGGGCCGAATGCAATGCCGAATGTTGCCCCCATGGTTGCTTTTGACAGGTCGTTCTGTTCACCATCAGAATAAGTCGCGGCAGTGGGTACTACGCCAGTTCCGAATACAGTTTTTAGTGTACCGTCCGTATCGAACATATGCAGCTGATAAGTACCGCCGGTACCTACAAAAATTCTTCCCTTCTTATCTACCGCCATACAATTGGGACCGGCTTTGAGTGAAGACATATCGTAGTTAGTTACAGTACCGCCAGACGTTATTTTCTTTACTGCCTTATTATCGCGGTCCGCAATATACATATTACCGTTACTATCAAAAGTGACGCTCATCGGACTTTTAAAGGTCGTTTCGGTGGAGAACACAGAGCAAGTGCCTTCCTGTGTAATCTTAATAATATTATTCAAAGCTTTATTGGCTACATAATATATACCCGAGAGATCGAAACCACCTTGCCAGGGAGCATTAAATGTAACGGTGCCACTTTTGGCAACAGTTGAAACATTATATTCCTGATCCATTTTTCTGATGACGTTATTTCCTCTTTCGGCAATCCATATGTCACCATTGGGTGCGAGAGCTAGTCCCTGCGGGAATTTGAAAGAGGCAGCCGTTCCCTTACCGTCAGTAGAGGTAGTTGCGGAGTTACCTGCTACTGTTGCAACTGTGTAAGATAAATCTTCGTAGGTGAAACTTAGATTCTCTATCGTTTTATCTGCGACAGTAACTTTGACTGGATATGTACCGGAAGGGTTCTCCGGAGCAATAATGGTTAGCGTTGTTGCGGTTACAACTTTTACGGTTGCCTGCTTTCCGTTTATAGAAACCATGTTCTCTTCGACCGTTGTTCCAAATCCTTCTCCTGAAATCACCACTTCCTCTCCGGCTTTTCCACGTGCGGGGGTTAGAGAAGAGGTCGTTAATGTCACTGTGTGAAGGTAAGTAAATAGGGGGCTTTCAGCTTCTTTAGTACCAATTCTCACACGGATAGGGTAACTGCCTTCCTCGGTGTCGGGAATGATAATTTTGAGTTGGCTGGAAGTCGCCTCTTTAACTTCAGCAGTCACTCCGTTGATTGTCACCTGATTTTCTGATACCACTGTGCTGAAACACTGACCGATCAGTGTCACTAAATCTCCTGCATAGGCAGAGGAGGGCATAACCTGTAATACAGCAAGTTCAGGTGGGGCTTGAGGTGTTGCATAAGTAAATTTGAGTCCTTCTACAACTTCCCCTTTCACACTAACTTTGATTGAATAAGTACCTTCCGGATTATTGGGAAGAGCAATCACTAAACGATTCTGGGTTGCATCGATAATTTCCGCTTGTACTCCGTTAATAAATACCTCATTATCAATTGCTGTTTCAGAAAAATGAACTCCTGAAATAATTGCGGTACCTCCTGTTGATCCAGCTTTCGGAATAATGGAAATGAGTTTCGGAGGAAATTGTCGGGAATCGGATTCGTCCGATTCCGAACATCCACAGAACAAGTTACAACAAAATAGGATAGATAAAATAAATATTGAGTTCTTCATATTTTCTGTTTTTTAAGGTTCATTGACTGTTACCATCCACGTATTTACCACAGGCCGCTCCTGTCCATCAGAAGGCCGGTTCCGTATTTGGAATATATCCGCTATCGGATGTCGTATAAGCATTTGGGCAGAACCGCCACTGTCCAGGTTCACAGCCCATGAGCACCCTAACGCTTTCATTATTGAACCCATTTCCGGATAAGTAAGTCCGTATGAATAGAACTCTACACGTCCGTCAGCCACCATGAAGTAGACATGACCATCATCTGAATATCCAAGACAAGCACGCGGATCAATACCTGGATAAGTTGCGCCGGATATTTCTCCATCCCGTAGCACGATAACTCCGCTCCCGGTCACTTCTTTGAGGTTGTACTGCATCCCACGATACTCCACAGAGTCGGCAATTACCATTTTGTTGTCTTTCGTCAGCGCGATAAAACTCAAAGCTTGTTGGGGAAGTGTTTCTTTAAAGATGAATGAGTTTTTTAAGATCACTCCATTGCGATGAATGGGCCCCCTGATATCCATTGTACTGACATCCCAAAAATCAGCATTAATCATGGCAGCTACCCGGTGCCACGGACGGTCGGCGTAATCTGCCATTTCTGTTAGTGTCTGCCGCTGGAAGTTGTTGCGTACATCCGCATCATACGGCATACCTACTTCTAATGAAACCCCCGGTTCATTCAAATCAATGTCGATTATAAATATATGAGTAGAGCGGCTGTCTGCCTTTTGAAAGTGGACATCTGTTTCCGTAACTCCCAATGCAACAACAAAGCTGGTATCGGTATATACACGTGCCACTGTTTCACTACCCGCTAATAGTTTTTGACCGATTTTTGTTTGCGGGGTATAATGTACGTCTTCAATTGTATCGTTTGAGCAACTTAAGAAAGCCACTGGTAATACAAATGACAGAATCTGCATGTATTTTAATAAGTTCATCATTTTCATTGTTTTAGTTAGCCCAATATGAATTTTGATTTAAAAGTTTATTGAGAGACCTTTCTTTGGCAGGAATAGGTAATTTGTTATACTTGCGCTCAAAGCCGAGATCACTTTCCAGGCGGTTGAGGCGGACAAGGTCGAACCAACGGAAACCTTCCGCCAGTAGTTCTGTATGTCTCTCATTGAGAATTGCATCTATGAAGTCTTCTTCAGTGGCAGGGTGTACAGAAGGAAGACCACGGAAATTCCGAAGCTCATTCAAACGGGTAAGCCCTTTGGAAAGTCCTTGTGCTTCAGCACTAATCAGGTACATTTCCCCCAAACGGGTAATAATGATCGGATCGGTAGTCACCTCTCCACCGGGATATTTATTAATGACTTCATTTGTTTCCTGCATATCAATTGATATGGCGGTTCGTTTATCATCCGGTTCGAACATATTCATCACTTTTGTCGTCGGCGCATATGTATAGCTACCTCCATTGGCAGAAGCACGTGAATAAAGGGAAGCACTCAAGTTTACGCTTGATTCATTGAGCAGATTGACAAACGAGAATATTTCTTCTCGGTTTGCTTTTCCACGGAAGATCTGGTCGAAGTCGGCAAGTGAGAAATTGGCATCACCTATCACTTCTTCAGCAAGTTTGGCAGCTTCAGTCATTTTGCCTTGTGCAAGTTTGGTTCTTGCCATTAAAGCCTTTGCCGCTTGTTTTGAGACGTAATACTTGTCGGAAAAAGTAGGAGCATAATCTATTGCTACCTGAAAATTCTTTTCTACAAAACTCCATCCTTCTGTTTCGGTAGATGCTGCGATATCTCCCGAAAAAGGAGCTTCGAGAATGGGAACTTCTCCATAGCGGGTAACCAGGTGATAATAAATCAGACCACGGAAGAAACTGGCTACTCCCAGTATCTCGTTTCGTGACTGGCTGGCTGCTAATTTGTCAACTGCGACAATCAGTGAATTCACTTGGTAGAGAGCAGTATAAAATCCATCCCACGGTCCGCTGACGAAACCGCTTTCAGGGGTAACCAGGTCTTTTACCAATAATACCGGATCTTTCAGTCCTGTCGCTCCGCCGCGGACAAGATCTCCGCCGACAATGTCTTGTGTAAGATAACCATTGACTGTTGGTTTGTTTTGTATATAAAAGTAGAGTCCGGTAAGCAGTAATTGAGCATCCTCCTCGGTGAGGTTATCACTGGATACGGCATTATGCGGATATTGGTCCATTTCGTTGCAACTAGTGGCAAACACCAATAATACTGTTAATAACGATATAATAAAATTCTTCATATCTGTTAGAATTTAAGATTGACACCTATTGTAAACGTACGCGGTTGGGATGGGTAGAGATAATCATATCCCATATTGGTTGCAGAGAGGCTTACATTTACTTCCGGATCCAGATACGGCCACTTCGTTAATATGAAGAGGTTATCTGCCTGGAAATATATGCGTAGATTATCGATATGTATCCGGTTAATCCAACTTTTTGGGAGGGTATATCCAATAGAAGCTGTACGGCAACGGATATAAGATGCATCGTGTAACATTCGGGTATTGACAAACTTGGTTGAGTTCCACGTATAACCATAAATGGCACGCGGATTTTCGTTAGTACTGCCTGGTCCCGTCCAACGGGATTCTGCAGATGATTTCAGTATCGGCCATGTACCGTTACCCATTCGTAAACCTCCGGTCCACAGTTCATAGAGCTTGTTGCCTGACGAAAATGTAAAGAACAGGCTCAAGTCAACGCCTTTGTACTTGAATGTGTTATTGAAACCACCGGTGAACTTTGGATTAGCCGAGCCGACAAACTGTTTGTCGTTTTCGTCTATGACATCGTTACCATCCACATCTTCGTAAATACAGTCTCCTGCTCTTACGCTCTGATCGTAAATCTTGGCAGGAATTTCATCATCCGACTGGTAAATACCTTTCCACTTAATCATATAGAAGGACCCTATCGGTTCGCCGACTTTAAGGGCGTGCATCGAGCTGGTTGTCAATATCTCATTATTGTCGAGAAGCGCAGTCAGTTTATTTCTGATAAAGGAGATATTGAAATCTGAATGCCATGAGAATGAACCTTTGCTAAGGTTGGCTCCTAAGGTAAATTCGAGTCCTTTATTACGCATTGATCCGATATTACATACCTGGCTGGTATAACCCGATGTAGCAGGAGTTGGCTTTTGGTAAAGCAAGTCCTTGGTATCTTTGATAAATGCATCTGCTGTGAATGTGATCGCACCTCTGAAAAAAGAAAGGTCTACTCCGACGTCAGCTTGTTGGGCTTTTTCCCATTTAAGATCGCGGTTGCCTGCAGTAGTCAGTCCTAAACCGTTCTCACCGTTATAGTTGTACCCTCCACCGGCTAATGCTTGATAAGCATAAGAGCCGATACCTCCCTGATTACCGGTGCAACCCCAGCTTGCGCGGAACTTTACATCGGTTTGTGGATATTTCCACCAAGATTCTTCTCCCAAATTCCAACCGGCGCTGACAGACGGGAAATATCCGTAGCGATTGCTGGATATGAATTTGGAAGAACCGTCAGCACGCATGGTTCCCGTTAGTAAATAGCGGTTCTTGTAGTTCAGACTTAAACGGCCGAAGAATGATTGGAGCAGGAATGAAGAAAGTCCTGTACTTATATCCGAGAATTCGGCAGCAACAGAGTTGACGTCAAAAGAAGGAGAGGGGAATCCGATACCCGTTTGTGCGGCCGAGGAAGTTACATCCTTTTGTATAGAATGCCCCAGCATGACGTCCAGAGAGAAATCTTCTTCAAAGGAGTGTTTATAAGTGAGCACGTTTTCCCATAAAGTACTCGCATAAGATTTTCGTCCGTCAATAAGCTTTCCTACTTTATTGCCATAAGGGTGATCGGCTGTGTAATAAATGTGTTCTTCCGTATAGTTGAAATCCTCTCCGAGTGTGGTTTTGAAGTTCAAGTCTTTCGTTATGTTAAACAGCATATAGAGTGAACCGAGGGCACGGTAATTATCGATATATACATCTTCTTCGTTAAGAGCCTGTATCGGGTTATGGTTGGCCAACTCCTGTCCTCCGACAGCATATTCTCCGTCGGGACGATAAGGAGAATCCCATGGACGTTGTTCGATGGCGCGGGTAATGACACTGGTTCCTATATTATAGCCGGTGGGAACGCGGTTATTACGCGAGTAACTTAAATTCAGGGCGGTTCCTACCTTGAGCCACTTTTTGATTTCCGTGTCCAGATTAACCTTCAAATTGTAACGTTTGAGCTGATTGTTGATAATTACACCTTCGTTGTGTTTGTAATTGGCGGACAAGTAATAATTCGTTTTATCTGTTCCGCCTGACACAGACGCGGTAGTTGTGTAGGTAACAGCCGTACGAAGTACCAGATCGAGCCAGTTTGTCTGTGCTTTTCCCGGTGCAGGGTTATCGATACGTGCCTGCGTACTGTTGGTTTGCAGATTATAGTTGTCGATAGCTTCGTTCAGAACTTCCAGAAACAGATCAGTGTCGGTCATATCCAGTTTGTCTGTTCTGGTCAGGTTGGAGAAACTAACATTCGTGTCAATGTTTACTTTGGCCTGTCCCTTGCTTCCTTTTTTAGTTGTTATCAGGATAACACCATTTGTTGCACGTGAGCCGTAAATAGCAGCGGAAGCTGCATCCTTCAAGATCTGTATAGATTCTACGTCGGAGGGATTGAAATCATTCAGACCGTTCATTGATTGTGCTCCCCAGGCACCAGTATCTCCTGACGTATTGTTGATAGGTACTCCGTCAATTACATATAGTGGTTCGTTACCTGCGGTAATTGAACCGATTCCACGGATACTGACCCGATTTTTACTTCCCGGTACACCGGATGCTGACGTTATATTCACTCCGGATACGCGTCCCTGCAGCAGTTCGTCAACACCTAATACCTGGCGGACATTGACTTCTCCCGGTTTATAGGTTCCAATGGAAGAGGTAACATCCCGCTTGGTTTTGGAGCCATATCCGATGACGATAACTTCATCCATGACGTGTGCATCTTCTTCCAGCGCTATGTTGATTGTCGGTGAAGCACCGATGCGGATAGATTTCTTTTTGTATCCGATGTAGGATATTTCCAACGGCTTGGATAGGTCTGCTGTGACGGTGAAATTTCCTTCAACATCTGTAATTGTCCCGATGCCACCTTCCTGTATTACATTGGCTCCGATAATCGGTTCGCCTTTTCCATCTGTCACAGTACCTTTGATGGTTTTCTTTTCGTTTTTTTTCTGTTGTTGCACTTCTTGTTTCACTAATACTATGGTATTGTTATTAAGCGAATAAGAAACATTTAATGGGGTGAATACTTGTGATAGGACTTGATCGAGAGGCTTATTTTTACAGTTGACGGTCACTTTCGCTTGGTCGTTGAGGACATTGTTCCGATAAACGAATGTATATCGGGTTTGTTTCTCGATCTCCTTTATGAATGTTTTCACCGTACCATTATTGATGTTTACCGACACATTTCCTTTTTGTGCCAATGCTCCTGTTGTGGATAGTAAAATCATTCCAGTGAGCAAAATGGTAAAGTTTCTAAAAATAAGGAGATTATGTCTCCTCTTTTTAAAGGAAAAAATTAACTTTGTGTAATTCATAGTTGATACTATTTTTTCATGTTTTAATGGATTAATTTTATCGACTTTCATACAACCAAAGGATTGGGCGATTCTTTGGTTGTTTTTCTTTAAATAGCTTATATTATATCTTT
>OAUZ01000077.1_pt1 | contig 34349 bp, 20 predicted proteins | sample 1476341 | NCBI WGS metagenome assembly OAUZ01 (sample SAMEA2580071, study PRJEB22360) | human gut metagenome | biome: human gut; feature: human-associated habitat; material: faeces | place: Denmark | collected 2008/2010 | reverse complement strand
GCCCCCGCACTCCGCCTTCCCGACTCGATCAGCCGTCAGCCGCTGGTGCTCGTCCACGCATCGGCGGGCCCAGCGGAAGGTGCGCTCCACCGAGTCCTCCTGGTAGGAGCGGGTGTTCATCAGCGTGGTGAGTTCGTCGAACGCGAACATGATGTCTGCGCCGATTTTGTGCTGGATGCCCATCGAAATCTCAGCGGAGAAACGATGTGCGTCACCATTCAGAGGCGACTTGAATGTCACGCCGTCCTCGTCCACCCAGGCCATGCGTTCCTTGCCCTTGGCGATGATGTCGTCCGACTTCATGCCGGTCACGTCCATCGCCAGCGTCTTCTTGAAGCCGACGCCCAGCGACATCACTTGGAAACCGCCGGAATCGGTGAACGTGGGCCCATCCCAGTTCATGAAACGCGCCAAGCCGCCGGCCGCGTCCAGCACGTCCTCGCCCGGGCGCTCGAACAGGTGGAAGGCGTTGGCCAGCAGGCACTGTGCGCCTAGATCCTTCATCTGCTCGGGCAACACGGCCTTCATCGCGGCTTGCGTGCCCACCGGCACGAAGGCAGGCGTGCGAATATCGCCGTGGGGCGTGTGAATGATGCCGGTGCGGCCGTATCGGGCACCGTCTCGCCCAAGCCCGCTGGCCGTGGATGGCAGGCGGGTGATCGTTTCGAAATGGAAGGCGCTGCGGTCGCCGGGCTGTCCGGGCTGTGCGCCCAACGGATGTTCAAGAAGGCTGATCGTCATATGTTCACTTTAGGCAGAAGGGCCAGAAAAGGGCCGGAAATTGTGAAGAACTCGGTTTCGAGGGGCGGATTTCGCCGCTCCCGAACGTCTACTTCCGCTTCAAGGGGCTCCCGGTCAAGTAGGCCGGCTGCAAAAATGGCGGAATGGCGTTAAATGAGGGCCCTTGATACTCGGAATTGACCGCGCGAACAGCCCCTTGAAGTGCAAGTAGATGTTCCCGAAACAGGAAATCAGCCCCTCGAAGCCGAGATGCCCATAAGACTCTGCGATGATTACGCATAGACTTTCAATCAACGTTCAGAAAACCTCCAGATTGACTGCCTTTACTACTGAGGTAGCACACGAGAAGTGGCAATGGGCAAGTGCCCGAATAGCCGCCGAACAGACGTGATAGGAATTTAGGAAAAGGAGCAGCAATGGCTGACGAATTTAACCCGCAGGGCGTCGACCAGACCCCGCGGAATAACGAAAACCCCAATAGTACTGCCGATACCGGCAACGCCGAGCCGAAGAACCCGTTTGTGGGTGGCGACTCGGTTGATGCCGGCAACGCCAGCGATTCCAGCGAGCAGCAAGCCCCGGTTTCCTCGGCCGCCCTCGCTGCCGATCAGCAGCCTACGCAAGCCGCTACCGAGCCCATCCCGGACTACGCCTCCGCCAAGGGCGAGAGCACGGTGGTCTCCTCCTCGCCGGCTTCTCCGGCAGCGCCGGCCGCAGGCCAGACCTCGGCCACAACTCCGCTGTATCGTCCGGCCCCGGAATATGGCGCTTATGGTCCGACCCCGACTCAGGCACAGGGCCAGCAGGGCGGCCAGGCCGGCAGCAATGCCCAGCCCACGCAGCAATTCCCGTTCGGTCAGCCTGCACAGCAAACCCCACAGGGCCAGCAGGACAACCGCAATCCCTACTACACCAATAACCCGCAGCCGCAGGGCAACGGCAATCCGTTCAATCCGCCCACGCAGCCGCAGCAGAACAACGGCAACCCGTTTGCCAGCCAGTCCGGTCAGAATGGCCGGAATGGCCAGCAGCCCCAGCAGGGCGGTCTGTTCGGTTTCGGCACTCCCGGTACCGGTACGCCGAACGGTCAAGGCCCGGCCCAGCCGGGACAGCCCGGTCAGCCCGGCCCCGCCAAGCAGGGCATGTCCAAGACGGCGAGCAACATCCTCATCGCCGTGGTCGCCGCCGTTCTGGCTGCGGCCCTCTGCCTGGGCCTCGGTTACGGCGCCCTCACCAGCGGCCTGATCACCTTGCCGACCAGCAATTCGCTGTCCAACGTCAGCTCGAATAAGTCCGGCTCCGGGTCCGCCACCGCCAAGAGCGGCGAAGCCCCCGACTGGCAGACTGTCGCCAGCGATGTCTCCGGCTCCGTGGTCTCCATCCAGACCGCGTTGAGCAACGGCACCGCCAAGGGATCCGGCGCCATCATCGACACCGAAGGCCACATCATCACCAACAACCACGTGATCTCCGGCGCCCAGCAGATTCAGGTGACGCTTGCCAACGGCAACATGTATTCCGCCACGCTCGTCGGCACCGACACCACCACCGATCTTGCGGTCATCAAGCTCGACAACCCGCCGAGCGACCTCAAGGCCGTGAAATTCGCCGATTCCGACAAGCTCGCCGTCGGCGAGAACGTGATGGCCATCGGCAACCCGCTCGGCTACGACGACACCGCCACCACCGGTATCGTCTCCGCCCTGAACCGCCCGGTGACCGTGACCGACGACAACAACAACGAGATCGTCACCAACGCCGTCCAGATCGACGCGGCCATCAACCCCGGCAACTCCGGCGGCCCGACCTTCAACGCGGCCGGCCAGGTGATCGGCATCAACTCCTCGATCGCCTCCACCGCCACCTCCTCCGACTCCGCCGGCTCCATCGGCATCGGCTTCGCCATCCCGTCCAACCTCGTCAAGCGTGTGGCCGACGAAATCATCAAGGACGGCAAGGTCAAGCACGTTGCCCTCGGCGTGGTCATCAAGTCCGACACGGTTGAAGCCGACGGCGTGACCCGCGGCGGCGCGACCATCACCAAGTCCAGCGCCACCGGCAGCGCGGTCGTCTCCGGCGGCCCGGCCGACAAGGCCGGCCTCAAGGAGGGCGACACCATCGTGGCCTTCAACGGCAACGCGGTGAACAACAACTACTCGCTGCTCGGCTACGTGCGTGCCGCGGCTTTGGGAGACAAGGTGACGCTGACCATCGTGCGCGACGGCAAGACCATGGATGTGGACGTGACGCTCGATCAGGAGGAGTCGTCGGTGAACGGTTCGTCCAGCTCCGATTCCAACGGCAACAGCCAGAATAAGCAGAACAACCAGAATGGCAATGGCCAGAACGGTTACGGTAACGGTAACGGCAATGGCAACAGCGATGGCGGCACCGGTGACGGCGGCGGCTTCTCCGACCCATTCGGCCTGTGGTAAAGCCGACTCGACAACGTCACACGGTGTTGAGCGGTAACCGCTGAACACCGTGTCGGACAAGCAAAGGCCCGTGACAGTGAGCAAACTCCTGCCACGGGCCTTTCGTATGCGCGATTGTGCCCCGCGCCCATGCCGCCAACGCAGTTTCGATATCCGGCATGTCGCGCAACGCTCGTTGATAGGGTAGGCCAAGCACTGAGTTCGGGCGACGTCCTGAACACAGCGCATAATTCAATACAAAACTGAATACATTTCTTTACGCCGTGTATCGGAAGGTTGCGCGGGAGCCGAGCAAAGCGAAGCCCCAGGCAAAGCCGCCGGTGGGTTAACAAGGCGTGACCGTAGCGCCGATTGCGCGGGCCACGCTTGCCGTACCGCAATCGACTCCGTATACGAGCGTAAGGAGCAATGATGAGCAGACTCATCAGATTCTTCACCAAAATTCTCGACATCTGCAAGCTTGTGCCGATGCTTCCGGTCGTCGTCATCGCCGCAGTTCCGCTGGCTTTACTAGGCGATTGGCGTCCGTGGGGCAATGCGATGGCGATTCCGGTACTTGGCAATCCGGGCTTCGGCCAGTGGCTGGTTATCGCACTGGTGCTGATTATCGTGATTGACACTGTGCGCGGCATGATTGACGATTTGCGCCACGGGCAGGTCGGGGTCGATGTGCTGGCCGTGGTCGCGATCCTCTCCACCGTGGCCGTCGCCGAATACTGGGCAAGTTGGGCGGTGACGCTGATGATCACGTCCGGCGAGGCCATTGAGGAATACGCTCAAGCCAAGGCCGAGCGCAGTCTGACCGCGCTTATGGAAGCCGCGCCGCAGACCGCGCACGTCGTCAACCTGCCTGGTGTGGGGCGTGGGTTTGCTGCCGATAAGGGCGATTCGTCCGATGGCTTCCGGCGTGTGGGCTCGGCTCCGGCTGCGGCCGCCGCGCACCGATTCGACACGGTGCCGGTCGAGCAGGTGCAGCTGGGCGACGTACTCATGGTGCTGCCGGGCGAAACCGTGCCGGTTGACGGTGAGCTGCTGTCCGGCACGGCCACGCTCGACCTGAGCAATATCAACGGTGAGCCGGTGCCGCGTGAAGTGTTCGCCGGCGCCCGCGTGATGTCCGGCGCGGTGAACGGCTCGACTGCATTGACCATGCGTGCCACCCAGGTGGCCGCCGATTCGCAGTACCAGCGCATCCTCGAACTCGTGGCCTCCGCGCAGGAGTCGCGCCCGGCCGTGGTAAAAACCGCCGACCGCTTGGCTGTGCCCTTTACCGTGCTCTCGCTGGTGATTGCCGGCGTCGCATGGGCGGTGTCCGGGGTGCCGACGCGATTCGCCCAGGTGCTGGTGCTGGCCACGCCCTGCCCGCTGCTCATCGCCGCACCGGTGGCGTACATCGCCGGAACCGGACGCCTCGCCGCAGTCGGCGTGCTTATCAAAGCACAGGACGTGCTGGAAAATCTCGGCCGCGTCACGCAGGTGTTCTTCGACAAAACCGGTACGCTCACCGTCAAGCAGCCGCAGGTGGTGCGCGTCGAGATGTTGCCCGGCGCTGCAACCCGTCTCAACGAAGACCATGTGCTGATGATGGCCGGCGCGGTGGAAAGCTACTCGGTGCACATCCTGTCCAAAGGTATCGCCAAGGCCGGCGCGGAGGCGTTGGCCCGACTGCGCCAGCGGTTCGAGGATGGCCAGCGCCTGTGCCCAGAGCCGGAGGCCAGCTGGCCTGGCCATGGCCGGGAGTATCCGGTCGTCAAGAACATCAATGAAGACGCCGGCAAGGGCGTTTCCGGCGAGGTGAACGGACACGCGGTGCGCGTTGGCCGGCTGTCTTTCGCGGCCGCCGGGGAGGATGGATTCTTGGCGGTCGGCGAGGCTGTTCCCAGTCGGTCTGAGGATGACCTGCGCACACGATTTGGGCTGCTTCAGCCGGACGAAATGGCGTCGTATGTGTCTGTTGATGGTCAGCTGATCGCGCGCATCGTGCTGCGCGATGTGCCGCGTGCCAACGCCAAGGCAGTGCTCGCCAAACTGCATGAGTTGGGCGTCACCGAGCTCGCCATGCTTACCGGTGACAAGCGGGCTTCCGCCAATATCATTGCCAGCGAAGTCGGCATTGACGAGGTTCACGCCGAACTGTTCCCGGAGGATAAGGTAGCCGCAGTCAGGGCCGCTACAGGAGCCGGCAAAACCGTCACGATGATGGTTGGTGACGGTGTGAATGATGCCCCGGTGCTCGCTGTTGCCGATATCGGCGTGGCCATGACCGATGGCACGTCCACCGCCGCTTCCGAAAGCGCTCAGGTGGTCATTATGAATGACAATATCGCCGCCGTGCCGCGCGCCATCGCCATTGCACGCCGCACCAAGCGCGTGATGCTTCAAGCCGTAATCGCGGGCCTTGTGCTTGCCACCATCGGCATGATTGCCGCCGCGTTCAACCTTATCCCGGTCGTCGTCGGTGCCTTCCTCCAGGAGGCCATCGACGTGGTGAGCATCCTCTGGGCCCTCACTGCCCTAATTGATCGGGACTGATTAAGAATATGAGGCTTCTGCTGTTTTTGTAGGTCAGTTGACTGACCGGGATGGTCGTATGTCGAGTCCACCGCATCGAAACATAATCGGGGCGATACGGTTGGTGACGTGGCGGAAACGGAAATCCCACCCACGAAAGCAGCAATAGCATCGGAGTTATTCATTAGGTCGATTTGACGTTTATTAGGTCGGTCCTTGGTCGGAGCGGCCCTTGAAACCCCGCCGTTCCAAGGGATGGCTTCAGCACCCTCCGACCTAATGAACGAAGAAATGACCTAATGAATGCAATCGAGGTCGTAAAGAGCCGTTGGAGGTGACGTCTTCAGTGTCATCAAGGGATTCGCCGGTTGTGCAGTATTGTTATTGTTCTGCGGCGGCTCTTTACCGTCGGCCTTCCAGCCAATCGAGGGCGGAAGTGACGCGGATTCCTTGTGAGACGTAACTTTGCTCAACCCGACTGGTTACGTACTGTTGCTCACACGGTATGCCGAGAACATTGCCAATTAAAGTAAGGTGCCGGGCGAACCGGTCATGGTAGGTTTGCCCGGATTTGATTTCGATCATCAGGCGATGATTCGGATCGGTGAAATCCAACAAATCCACCTCGACCTTGCTGGCATCGCGGTAGAAGAATAATTGTGGCTCCTGATTGGCGTTCAAATGCTGTTTCATGGTTTCCGCAATGATGAGGTTTTCAAATATATCGCCGAACTTGGGGTGCGCAACCAGTGCTTCGACCGTCCGAATGCCCAAGAGATGGCACAGCAAGCCAGTGTCATAAAAATAGAGTTTCGGCGTTTTGACCACCTGTTTGCGTGCGTTCGTGTAGAACGGCATGAGATGGAATGCGATGTAACTTGATTCCAGAATCGACATCCATGCCTTTACGGTTCGCGGACTTACACCAAGTTCATTGGCGATGTTGGTGTAGTTTATGAGTGCTCCGGAACTGAGTGCGCAAAGAGTCAAGAATCGGCGGAAGTCAGCCAAATTGCGTACATCAAGATATTCGGAAACATCACGTTCGATATAAGTGTCGATGTAGTTCGAGAAGAACAGATTGAGCGGCATTCTCGTGTCGTAAATGCGTGGATAACCGCCTTGCAGCATAAACGTATCCGGAGTAAGGGCCTGATCCGCCTTGCATGCTTCTTGGAATGAGAACGGCAATAACTTGACCAATAGGGAAACCCATAATCTGACATTAGCAGTGCTCGTAGGTTTCCCAAACGCACAAACTATGGCCTAATACACAGAATTCCCACCACCCTCCCTCTGTTGCAACGGAAGGCTTTGCGTTAGGCTAGAGCGCGTGACTGAATCCGTGAATACTGAACTCCGCATTGCTGTAATCGGCGCTGGCCCGGCCGGCGTCTACTCATCCGATATCTTCCTGCGCCAGCTCAAGAAGCTGGGCGAAGAACTTGGCCTCGGCACCGAAGCGCGCATCGACCTGTTCGAGAAGCTGCCCGTGCCGTTCGGCCTGGTGCGTTACGGTGTGGCCCCGGACCACCCGTCCATCAAGTTCATCGCCTCCGCGCTTGAGAAGACGCTCGACAACCCGAACATCCACCTCTACTGCGACGTGGAATTCGGCAAGGACGTGACCCTTGACGACCTGTTGGCCCGTTACGACGCCGTGCTGTTCGCCACCGGCGCGGTCAAGGACAAGCCGCTGAACCTGCCCGGTGCCGACCTTGAAGGCGTGTACGGCGCCGCCAAGTTCGTCGAATGGTATGACGGCTACCCCACCGGTGCCCGCGAATGGCCGCTCACGGCCGAGAACGTCGCCGTAATCGGCGGCGGCAACGTGGCCATGGACGTGGCCCGCGAACTCATGCGCAACGCCGACGACCTCAAGGCCAAGACCGACATTCCGGACAACGTGTACGAGGGCATCGGCCAGAACAAGGCCAAGGTGCTCCACCTGTTCATCCGCCGTGGCGTGGCCCAGGCCAAGTTCAGCGTGCAGGAACTGCGCGAGATGGAGAAGCTGCCCGGCGTGCAGCTCATCATCAACGAAGACGACTTCGATCTGGACGACGAGACCATCGAGGTGGCCGGCAAGGACAAGCTCACCCGCCAGATGGTCGAAGAGCTGTTCGCCATCCGCGAGATGGCCGAAGACATGGAAGACGACGGCGACGTCGACTTCGAAGGCAACCCGGCCGACCGCAAGTACTACGTGCACTTCAACTCCGCCCCCACCGAGATCCTCGGCGAGGACGGCAAGGTCAAGGCCATCCGCGTGGAGCGCACCGAAACCGGTGCCGACGGCAAGATGCACCGCACCGGCGAGTTCACCGACTACCCGGTCGAGGCCGTCTACCACGCCATCGGCTACAAGCCCGCCGAAGCCCCCGGCATCACCTACGACGAGCACGGCGCCCACCTGGCCAACGCCAACGGCGACGGCCGCATCACCACCGAGGCCGACGGCGGCGAAGTGCGCGACCGCCTGTACGCCACCGGTTGGGCCAAGCGCGGCCCGGTGGGCCTGATCGGCTCCACCAAGTCCGATGCGCTCGCCATCGTGACCAACATGCTCGAGGATCTGGCCAAGGCCGCTGAAGGTGGCCGCGTGGCAGCCGACCGCGCCCCCGAATCCATCGATCGACTGCTGGCCGAGCGCGGCATTCGCCCGATCGACTTCGCCGGCTGGAAGAAGGTCGACGCCTTCGAGCGCGCCGAGGGCGCCAAGGAAGGTCGCGAGCACAAGAAGGTCATCGAGCCCGACCAGATGCGTGAGCTCGCCCTGGCCTGACGTTCGCCCACGCCCGTCCGGTATTCGTCCACCCGGCCGCGCCCCGTGCGGACGCGGCCGGGCTCGGGGCCGGACGGGCCGGGCGAATATGGGACATTGCGCGTGGCGCATATCCAGCAATCATTCAGCCTGCGATTTTAGTGTGTGCATTATGGATGCCAAAGTACGGGTGCACGGCCATTTCAACGGCCTGAAAACAACGCTGCTGTTTGCCCTGATGTGGGCCATCATCATGCTGATTTGGTGGGCCACGGGCGGCAGTCGGCAAACCCTGAGCATCTATATCGTCATCGGCCTGATTACCACGTTCGGCACCTACTGGTTCTCCGACAAACTCGCCATCGCCTCCATGGGCGCGCGGGAAGTCAGCGAGCAGGAAGCCCCGGAGATCTACCAGATTGTGCGTGAACTGAGCGCCAAGGCCGGCAAGCCGATGCCTCGCATCTACATCGCCCCCACCATGAGCCCGAACGCCTTCGCCACCGGGCGCAACGAACGGCACGCGGCCGTCTGCTGTACCCAAGGCATCCTGCAGATTCTCAACGCCCGTGAACTGCGTGGTGTGCTGGGCCACGAACTTATGCACGTGTACAACCACGACATCCTGACTTCCGCCATCGCCTCTGCCATGGCCACTGTCATCTCCTACCTTGGCTATTCGCTGATGTATTTCGGTGGCGGCTCGCGAGACGACCGCGATAGTTCCGGTGGCCTCGGCCTGATCGGCGCATTGCTGAGCGTGATTCTCGCGCCGATTGCCGCGTCTTTGATCCAGATGGCCATCTCCCGCACCCGCGAATACGACGCCGATGAAGACGGCAGCTTGCTCACCGGCGATCCCGAGGCCCTGGCTTCCGCGCTGAACAAGATTTCCTACGGCGCACAGACCGCGCCGATGCGCAAAACCGCCGGCACCCAGTCCGTCTCCGCAATGATGATCGCCAACCCGTTCTCCGCGGTCGGTTTCTCGCGCTTGTTCTCCACGCACCCGCCGACCGATGAGCGCATAGCGCGTCTCATGCAGATGGCCAACGAAATGAACGGCACGCCGATCGCTCCGCCCACCTACTCCACGCGCGTCGGCAGGTGACGTGCTAGGATAACTATTCGTGCCTCGTTTGGCTGAGCATGCTCGTCACGTGAGGTGCAGCAGCCGTAAGGCATGCGGACATAGTTCATCGGTAGAATGAAAGCTTCCCAAGCTTTAGAGGCGGGTTCGACTCCCGTTGTCCGCTCCATTGATTTTCAATGATTTTCATTATTTCCGGGAAAGTGTCGCGCACGATCGCAAAACTACGCGCTATTTGAGCGCTTTGCCCGCGGAACCCAGCTGCCGGCAAGCCTCGACCACGCGGGCGGACATGGAATCCTCAGCCTTACGGCCCCAAGAACGCGGATCGTAGAACTTCTTCTCGCCCACTTCGCCGTCGATCTTCAGCACCTTGTCGTAGTTCTCGAACACGTGGTCGGCGATTGGACGGGTGAAGGCGTACTGGGTATCGGTGTCGATGTTCATCTTGATCACGCCGTAGCTTACAGCTTCGGCGATTTCTTCCGGGCGTGAACCGGAGCCGCCGTGGAACACCAGCTCAAACGGCTTGCCGTTGGGGAAATCGACTATGCCGGCCGCGCTAGGCAACTCGCCTTCGGCCACCGCGCGCGCCACACGCGCCTGAATGTCGCCGAGTAGCGACGGACGCAGCTTGACCACGCCGGGCTTGTAGGCACCATGCACATTGCCGAATGTGAAAGCGGCCATGTACCGGCCACGTTCGCCCAAACCCAGTCGGCGGGCGACTTCGAGGCCATCTTCCGGAGTGGAATACAGCTTTTCATTGATTTCGGCGGAGTGACCGTCTTCCTCACCGCCGACCGCGCCGATTTCGATTTCGAGCACGGTGTGCGCCTTCTGCGACTTGTCGAGCAGTTCCTCGGCGATGTCCAGATTTTCCTTGAGCGGCACGGTGGAGCCATCCCACATATGCGACTGGAATGTAGGCTCCTGGCCTCGTGCCACCTGATCGGCCTCATGCGCGAGCAGAGGACGCACCCACTCATCCAGATACTGCTTGGCGCAGTGATCGGTGTGCAGAGCGATGGTGATGTTCGGGTATTTCGCAGCCACTTCATGTGCGAAAGCCGCCAGCGCCAGCGAGCCGGTAACGCGATCATTGACCCCCCTGCCGGAGACGTAGGCCGCGCCTCCCACGGAAATCTGGATGATGCCGTCGGACTCGGCGTCTGCGAAGCCCTTCAACGCAGCATTCAGTGTCTGTGAGCTGGTTACGTTGATGGCTGGATAGGCGTAACCGCCTCGGCGGGCGGCCTCGAGCATTTCGGCATAGCGTTCCGGTGTTGCGATCGTCATGGCTTCATTATCGCGCGAGGCATGCCCTCTAGGCTCCGTTCTTCAACCTGTGCGCTGTGCGATTGGTCACAGCATCGCCTCGTACGAGTAGAAATTCGTCACCCATTCCGGGTTGTCGCACCTCCAGCCTCGCCCTGCGTGAGACGAAACTTCGCAGGGTAGAGGGTGTACGGTAGTCTGTTTCCGGCGGAATCGTGCGAATGCGGAGGTGCATCATGCCTGGAATTGTTCTTATTGGTGCTCAGTGGGGCGACGAGGGTAAAGGCAAGGCTACCGATCTGATCGGCACCAAGGTCGATTACGTCGCGCGCTTCAACGGCGGCAACAACGCGGGCCATAGCGTGGTGGTCGGCGACGAGTCGTACGCCCTGCACCTGCTGCCCTCCGGCATCATCAACCCGAACCTGACCCCGGTGATCGGCAACGGCGTGGTCGTGGACCCGGAAGTGCTCTTCGAGGAGATTGACGGCCTGGAATCCCGCGGCATCGATTGCTCCCACCTCAAGGTGAGCGAGGCCGCACACATCATCGCGCCCTACCACCGCACACTCGACAAGGTGACTGAACGCTTCCTTGGCAAGCACAAGATCGGCACCACCGGCCGTGGCATCGGCCCGGCCTACGCGGACAAGATCAACCGTGTCGGCATCCGCGTGCATGACCTGTTCAACGCCGACCATCTGCACGACAAGGTGGAGGCCAGCCTACACCAGAAGAACCAGATGCTGGTCAAGCTCTACAACCGTCGTCCGATTGACGTGGACCAGACCACCGAGGAGCTGCTGAAGCTCGGCGAACGCCTCAAGCCGTACGTGGCCAACACCGGCCTGATTCTCAACAAGGCGCTTGACGAAGGCAAGACCGTACTGTTCGAAGGCGCTCAGGCCACCATGCTTGACGTGGACCACGGCACCTACCCGTTCGTCACCTCTTCCAACCCGACCGCCGGCGGCGCCTGCACCGGCACCGGCGTGGGCCCCACCAGGATCACCCGCGTAGTCGGCGTCTCCAAGGCCTACGTCACTCGCGTGGGCGAAGGCCCATTCCCCACCGAACTGCTGGACGAGTCCGGCGAATGGCTGCGTCAGCAGGGCCACGAATTCGGCGTGACCACCGGCCGCCCGCGTCGCTGTGGCTGGTTCGATGCAGTCGTCAACCGGTACGCCTCCCAGGTCAACGGCCTGACCGACATCGTGCTCACCAAGCTCGACGTGCTCACCGGCCTGAAGGAGATTCCGATCTGCGTGGCTTACGACGTGGACGGCGAACGTCACGACGATATGCCGACTGATCAGGCCGCTTTCGCCGCAGCCAAGCCGATTTACGAGACCATGCCCGGCTGGGATGAAGACATCTCCAACTGCCACTCCTTCGACGAGCTGCCTGCCACCTGCCAGGCCTACGTCAAGCGTTTGGAAGAGCTGAGCGGCTGCCGTATCTCCGCGATCGGCACCGGTCCGCAGCGCGATCATGTCATCCAGATCAATTCGCTGGTCGACTGACCGTCTGCAACGAATTTCCCGGCTTGACTGGTAACGACGCGGCACATGATATCCGCCGGCTGATTCCGCGATTCGACCACTTGAAGTGGAAGATGGCGGCGGCCGGCATAGTCATTGGTCTGGTTTCAGGATTGCTGGTTGTCGTATACCGTCTCGGCATCGAATACGGCACGGATGCGTCCCGTTGGATATATGCGCGGATTCGCGAGACCCCGTGGCTGATTGCGCCGTGGGCGGTTGCCGCGGTGGCGGCCGCGCTAGCAATCGCGTGGATGGTCGGCAAGGAGCCGATGGCTGGTGGCAGCGGCATCCCGCAGACCAACGGCGTGGTGATATGCGGCTTGAAGATGCGTTGGCAGACGATTCTGCCAGTCCGTTTCGTCGGTGGACTGTTGGGCGCGTTGTTTGGTCTGTCGCTCGGCCGTGAGGGGCCGTCCATTCAGATTGGTGCGTCGGGCGCGCAGTGTGTGTCCCACCGTTTGCGCGGCCGCCGCCGTGAGGACATGCAGGAGCATTATCTGGTCACCGCCGGTGCCGCGGCCGGCTTGTCCGCCGCGTTCAGCGCGCCGCTGTCCGGCATGATGTTCGCTTTGGAAGGGGTGCATCGGAGTTTTTCCCCTGCGATTCTGATGGGTGCCACCGCCGCATCGCTGACCGCCGATTTCGTCTCAAAATACTGTTTCGGTCTGCGTCCGGTTTTGGATTTCGGTGATATCGGTCAGCTGTCGTTGGAAGAGTATGTGTGGCTGATTCCGTTGGGATTGGTGGCCGGTTTGGTTGGTTCGCTGATGAACCGCTCGTTGCTTGGCTTCCAGACGCTGTACGGCAAACTGCCGGCATGGAGCCGCCCGATGATTGCGATTGCGATCGCGTTGCCTGTCGGCATCTGGTTGCCCGATGTGCTCGGCGGCGGCTCGAATCTGATTGATACCGCCGAACATGCGCGCGTCGGCTTGGGAATGCTGTGTCTGCTGTTCGTGGCGAAGATGCTGTTCACATCCACGAGTTTCGGCTCAGGCGCGCCTGGCGGTATTTTCATGCCGATTCTTGCGGTCGGTTCGTTGGCCGGCGGCATCTGCGGTGAAGTGTTGCATCGATTCGGTGATCTGCCATCCGACGCAGTGGCGGTGTTTGCGGTGTGCGTGATGACGGGCACGCTCGCCGCGTCCGTGAAAACGCCGATCACGTCGATTCTGTTGGCTGTGGAGATGTCTGGAACGTTGACGCACATGCTGCCGGTCGCGGCCGTCGCTTTCGTCGCGCTGTTGGTGTCCGATTTGCTGCGCACCAAACCGATTTATGGGGAGTTGCTGGAGCGGTACGTGCGCGCGCAAGGCATGCAGATGGCGATCGCAAGCCATGTGGGCAGCGGCATTATGGAACTGCCATTGGAAATGGGAGCGATTGCGGACGGCAAGCGGGTGCGTGACGTGCGTTGGCCGTCTGGGTGCCTGATCATCGGCCTGCGTCGCGGCGAAAGCGAGATCGTGCCGCGCGGCGATACACGGCTGCGTGCCGGCGACTATCTGGTGGTGCTGTTCAGTGGCGAGGAGGAGCGCGAGGTGCGACCTGCGATGCGGCGGCTGTGTGATGCCCGGCTTGACTGAGCCTGGCTGAATTCGGCTGGACTCTGGATGTACGAATCTGCGGAATCGGACATCCAGGGTGCATACGTTGGCGCTCCGTGTAAACTCATATGCGTTAGGAAGGCGGCAACCGCGGCCCAGCTCGTTGTTGCACGGCCTATGGGCGGAACAACGCTGTCCGCGGAAGGCCAGTACAGGGGGAGCGCAATGGAATCGCAAGAACAATCGCCGGGAGACGTGGTGACTGCGGGTGAGGACTCACATCCCATCACGCAGGCAATCGACACTGTTGAGGTGATGCATGCTGGTGCAACCGCGCCCGCCGCTAACACCATGGATCCGCCTACGATTCCCCTGGCGCCGATGAAACGTATGCAGGCGCGGTTCAATCCGCTCGCCGACGGACTGATGTATGTTGTGGTGTTCGTCGGTGGATTTGTTGGAGTCGGCTGTCGGCATGCGTTGGATATGCTCCTGCCGTCGGTCAGCGGGACGCCATTCGTTGTGGGCACGTTTGTGTCGAATATGGTCGCCTGCTTCCTGTTCGCGATGCTGACCGAATTCATGGCGACCGCTTCGTGGCTGCGTCGCCGGGTGCGGCAGGTTGTCAGCCGTGGCGTTGGGCTCGGCTTGCTCGGCGGGCTTTCGACGATGTCCGGCGTGATGCTGGAAACGATGGAAGGTCTGCACGAGCGGCATATCGCCAGTGCGCTTGGCTATCTTGCGGGAAATTTTGCAGGCGGTTTGCTCACTGCCGCCGCCGGCGTGGTTCTGATGCAGGCACTGCTGTCACGGAGTACTCGAAAGCGGGTTCGGGGTGCGTTTTCAGCTGTTTCCGTGTCCGATTCCGCCGAATCGGACACGCAGGGCGTACGCCATGTGAAAGTGGCCGACGTGGCGCGTTCTGCCGCGCAGGCCGCAATGGAAGCCGCGCAGACGGCCCAGCAGATTGCACAGACGGGACAGGTTCCGCGAGTCGAAACACCAACCGTGCCGCCGACCGCCAGCCAGCCTATGCAGACAGGCCGCGTTCCGCAGATTCCTCCGCTGGTCGTTCCTCAGCTGACACAGTCATCGCAGCCGTTGTTGCGCGAGCCGGATACTTCAGACTTGGGGCAGCTGCCCGAGCCGATTCAGCAGTCGCAACCAATCCAGCAGCCCCAGCAGCAGCCGCAGCCAATCCAGCAGCCGGCCAACCCGCTTCCACCCAGCTTCGAGCCCAAACCGATCACTGCGGAGATTTCGCTTGTCGCCGACCCGACTACCGGGGAGGTGCGCTGATGATGTGGATGATCTGTCTGTTCGGCGGTCTGGGAGCCATGGCCCGTTACGTGCTCGACGTGTCAATTCAACGAGGCTGGAACCGCGAGAATCGAAGAACGAACCGCAACTTCCCGCTATCCACGCTCGTCATCAACGGCGTCGCCTCGCTATGCGCGGGCATCGCCATGATGTCCTACTATTCGCAATCGGTGGATATGGACACGGTCATGATGTTCGTTGTCGGATTTCTCGGTGGTTTCTCAACATTCTCCACGGCGCTCAACGAAGTGGTTTCATTGATTCGCCAGCGTCGTTTTACGCTGGCTCTGGGCTATGGAATAGCAACCGTCGCGGTGCCTCTCATTTGCGTGGCCGCCGGTTTCGGCATTGCGCTGCTTGCCAATCCGGCGTAATTTTCACGTTACACGGACGGTCGCTGAGTAACGTGAAAGAAATCTGAGCGCCACCGCCATCAAGGCCGCCAGTCCGGATGCAACGCTGGTGATTGCATTCGACCAGACCAAGCCGCTGCTGAAGGCCTTCGCCTCCGCAGGAGTCGACACTAAGAAGCTGTATTTCGTTGCCGGACTGTCGAACAGGTTCGAGAGAATGTAAATGAATGTAATATTTCGTGGTAAGCACGTGAGCATACAACGATAGAACAGTGATAACGGGGAAGGTGCGATCATGGTCGGCATGCGCGATGTGGCGAAGAAGGCCGGGGTGTCTCTGAGCACCGTCTCGCTGGTGGTGAACGGCAACGGGTACGTGTCTGATGACATGCGCGAACGTGTGCGCAAAGCCATGCAAGCCCTCAATTATGTGCCGAACGAGCTTGCCCGCAATCTGTATCATGATTGCACGAATCTGGTCGGCGTCATCGTGCCTACCATCCGCCACCCGTTCTTTGCGACGTTTACCGCACATCTGCAGCATGCACTCGCCGCGCAAGGATTACGCACTATGCTGTGCTCTACCGCAGATGAGGCGGATGGCGAAATCCAGTATGTCGACATGTTGCGTCGGCACATGATGGACGGCATCGTCATGTGTGCGCACACTTCGCATCCCGGCGATTATTGGACGTCGATTCATCGCCCGATCGTCGCGTTCGACCGTGTGCTTGGAGACGGTATTTCGTCAATCGGATCCGACCACGAGCAGGGTGGGCGATTGATTGCGCAGATGCTGATCCGCAATGGTGCCAAACATGTGGTGATGATTGGCGGTCCGCGAGATCAATTCTTCGATTTGGCTGCGCGCGGAGAAGTCGAGGAAGGACCGTTCGATTTGGGAAAGACCACGTTCCCGACGGTGCGCTACTACCTCACGTTGGAACAGGAATTGACCTCCGCAGGCGTGAAATACGAGTATGTTGAAGCTGGCGAAGTGATGGATTTTGCCGGCTATCATCGTGCGGTCAGCAATGCGCTCGACAAGGTGACGACCGACGGCGTCGATGCCGTGGTCAGTTCCGATATTGGTGCATCGTTCTGCGTGCGCGAAGCGTTGGGCCGTGGAATTTCCATTCCTGACGAGCTGCAGATCGTTGCCTACGATGGTACGTATTTGACTGATTTGGCCGGCATGAAGCTGACCGCGGTCGCGCAGGATTTCTCGGCGATCGCACAGTCGGCGGCCGACCATATCGTGCAGGCGATTGCCAATGAGGAAGTGGCCGCGGCTAACGCTTCACGCAAGAACATCCCCAAGCCGTTCGAGCCGAACGTGCTTATTCCCATGACACTGGTGCCAGGCGATACCACGCGTTGATACTGTGCGTCTTCATGCGTGTGCCCGGTGTGGATCGCATCGATTTCAGCGGCGTCCACAACCGGCGAACGCCCGTCGATAGTCGTGCTCATCATTCGACTTGTGCACATGTGTCCGATTCTGCCGAATCGGACGTCTGAGTTCCGAAAAATGTGTTCTGTGTGTCCGATTCTGGAGAATCGGTCATGTGTGATGTGAATTGGGATGTTTGGATGTCCGTTTCTGCAGAATCATCTTTGCTCTGTACTCGTTGATTCGCAAATACGGCGCATGGCTCGTCATACCGGCCATGCTCGGCGGCGCGGCCTTCCTGGCGGACTCGGTGCTGACGCCGGCCGTGTCGATCTCGTCCGCCGTCGAAGGCCTGAAGACGCTGCCGGCGTTGGAGCATCTGTTCACCGAGAACAAGGATCTGACGATGATGATCACCGCGGTGATCATCGTGATCCTGTTCGCCGTGCAGTCGCGCGGCACCGAATCGATCGGCAAGGTCTTCGGCTCGGTGGTGATGGTCTGGTTCGCGTTCCTGGCGATCGTCGGCGTGGTAGCCATCGGCAACGACTGGTCCGTGCTCGCCGCACTCAACCCGTACTACGGCATCAAGTTCCTGTTCAGTCCGAATAACGCCACCGGTCTGGCGCTGATGGGCACCGTGTTCCTTTCAACCACCGGCGCCGAGGCGCTGTACTCGGATATGGGCCACGTGGGCCGCGGCAACATCTACTTCACCTGGCCGTTCATCAAGGTGGCGCTGGTGCTCAACTACTTCGGCCAGGGCGCGTGGATGCTGCGCAACCAGAACAACCCCGAACTGGCCGACGCCGAGGGGATCAACCCGTTCTTCCAGATGATGGATCCGAACGTGCGCTATGTGGCCGTCGTGCTGTCGGTCACCGCCGGCATCATCGCCTCCCAGGCGCTGATTACGGGCGCGTTCACCATGGTCTCCGAGGCCACCGGCCTCAACTGGATGCCGCATCTGCAGGTCTGTTACCCTGCCCGTACCCGCGGCCAGCTGTACATTCCGGTCGTCAACGTGGTGCTGTGCGTGGCCACGCTGGCCGTGCTGCTGCTGTTCCGCGATTCGGAACATATCTCGGCGGCCTACGGCTTGGCACTGACCATCACGATGATCACCACCACGATCCTGCTGGGCATCTACCTGTGGCACCGCAGCAACAAGTTCGGCGCCGTTGTGTTCACCATCGTGTTCCTGGCGATCCAGGTCCTGTTCTTCGCCGCCTCGATGGCCAAGTTCCTGCACGGCGGCTGGTTCACGCTGCTGCTCACGCTGGCGATCCTCATGATCATGTACACGTGGAACGAGGGCACCAAGCTGGAGCGCTCGCAGCGTCGGCACATGATGCCGAAGGACTTCCTCCCCGCGCTGGACAAGCTGCACGGCGATAGCCGCATCCACCGGTTCGCGGACAACATCGTCTACCTGACCAGCGATCCGGACCTGAAGCGTCTCGATACGGACATCTTCTTCTCGATCTTCGCCGACCACCCCAAGCGCGCCCGCGCATGGTGGGCGGTGGCCGTCGAGACCACCGACGAGCCGTTCACCCGTGAGTATTCGGTCGAGAGCTTCGGTACCGACTACCTGTTCCGTGTGCGCATCCGCCTCGGCTTCAAGGTCTCGCAGTCCATCCCGGCCTACCTGCATCAGATCATGCACGATCTGGAGAAGACCGGCGAGCTGCCGAACCAGCAGTCGATCTACCCGAAGCTTGACGCCGATCCCGGCATCGGCACCATCCGCTACGTGGTGATCCACAAGGCGCTGATGCCCGAGTCGAAGGTCTCCGGCCGTGGCGCCCTCTCGCTGCAGATCAAGTACGCGATCCGCCGCGTGGCCGGTTCCCCGGTCAAGTGGTTCGGCCTGGCGCCGTACAACCCGCTGGTCGAGGTGCAGCCGCTGTTCGTGTCCACGCGCCGCCCGCCGCGCCTGACCCGCGTGGCCAGCCAGGCGCCCAAGCGCGAGGGCTGAGCCGGCAGGCCGAACAGCCGGTGCGAGCCGGGTGGCCTAATGGCATGTCAGGGGGCCGCGAACCGTCATCGTACGGTTCGCGGCCTTTGCATATGCGAATGATGCAGAGTGGGCGGTACTGCTTGTGAATGTAGCGGGTGGACGGGTGACGTGGCTGATGCCTTTTGCCGTATGTTCACGGTGGCTATGCGTCGGATGGGACTGTAATTCGACTTCTTGGGATCTTTTTTGCTGCAGTGGTGCGCCAAAAGGTCTCAGCCGTCTCTGCGCCACGCCTTCCGGCAGTCAGTACAAGGTTGTACTACACTGGTGGCTGTCACACGGATGTCCCCGGTCGCCCGCGCCTCCGCGGTACATCGTTGTATGGATACGTGTCACGTATGCAGAGTGCATGCAGATATGTAGAAAGGAATCCCATGCCCCAGCAGGACCATCTGACCGCACGTCTCGTCGTCGATGACGATTTTGAGGTCGCTCCGGTCAACAATCGTCTGTTCGGTTCGTTCGTCGAGCACCTTGGCCGTTGCGTGTACACCGGCATCTACGAGCCCGACCACCCGACCGCCGACGAGCACGGCTTCCGCAAGGACGTCATCGACCTGGTCAAGGAACTCGGCGCCACCACCATCCGCTACCCGGGCGGCAACTTCGTGTCCGGCTACCGCTGGGAGGACGGCATCGGCCCCAAGCAGGAACGTCCCCGTCGACTCGATCTGGCCTGGCATTCCACCGAAACCAACGAATTCGGCCTGCACGAGATGGCCGAATGGCTTGAGGCCACCGGCGGCAACGAGCTGATGGAGGCCGTCAACCTGGGCACGCGCGGCCTGCAGGAGGCCCTGGGCCTGCTGGAGTACGCGAACGTGCCCGGCGGCACCGAGCTGTCGGAACGTCGCCGCGCCAACGGCGCCGACAAGCCGTTCGATATCCGCATGTGGTGCCTGGGCAACGAGATGGACGGCCCGTGGCAGCTCGGCCACAAGTCCGCCGAGGACTACGGCATGCTCGCCGCCTCCGTGGCCGCCGGCATGCGCCAGATCGATCCGGACGTGGAACTGGTGGTGTGCGGCTCCTCCGCCCATGGCATGCCGACCTTCGGCAAGTGGGAGCAGACCGTTCTTGAGAAGACCTACGAGAACGTGAACTTCGTCTCCTGCCACGCCTACTACCAGCCGTTCTTCAAGGAGGACGGCACGCGCGACATGGCCAGCTTCCTGGCCTCCGGCGTGGATATGGACGGCTTCATCAAGGACGTGGCCGCCACCATCGACGCCACCAAGGCCCATCTGAAGAGCGCGCACGACGTGTACATCTCGTTCGATGAATGGAATGTCTGGTACCAGGGTGAGGAGCCGAGCAAGACCCCCGAGGGCATCGGCAACTGGCCGGTGGCCCCGCGTCTGCTGGAGGACATCTACACCGCCGCCGACGCCGTGGTGTTCGGCGATCTGATGATCACGCTGCTCAAGAACGCCGACCGCGTGCGCGCCGCCAGCCTGGCGCAGCTGGTCAATGTCATCGCCCCGATCATGACGGAGCCGGGCGGCCCGGCCTGGCGCCAGACCACGTTCCACCCGTTCTCCGTGACCGCGCGCCTGGCCAAGGGCGGCACCGTGCTGGAGCCGAAGCTGTCCGCCGGCACCGTGGATACGCCGCGCTATGGCGAGGTCGACGGCGTGAACGCCGTGGCCGTGCGCTGCGCCGACGGCTCGCTCGCCGTGTTTGCGGTGAACCGTTCGCTCGAGGCGACCGCCGAGTTCGAGATCAGGCTGCAGGACGGCGCGCAGCCGGCATCCGTCGAGGCGCAGACGCTGCACGACGACGATCTGTTCGCCGCGAATACGCTCTACGACCAGAACCGTGTGACCCCGCACGCCAACGGGTCGGCCATGTACGATGCCGAGTCCGGCGTGGTCCGCGTCTCCCTGCCGCCGGTGAGTTGGACCGCCCTGCACATCAAGTGACGCGATGGGCCGCGCGGTCCGTTCCGGAGAAGGACGGATCGCACGGCCCTTGCTTCCCGGGCCGGGCGGAAGGGACCGGACCGGCCGGGGAAAACGCGTTATGCTGGAATCAGACGGGCGTTCCGCCTGAACCGTGCGGAACATGCCCGATGGTGCGACGAGAGGGGTGCTGTGGCGAAACGGGTGACCATCACCGACGTGGCGCGCGAGACGGGCGTCTCCATCAAAACGGTGTCGAATGTGCTGAACAACACCGGCAGTATGCGCCCGGAGACGCGCCAGCGTGTCCAGGATGCCATCGAACGCCTCGGATACCGCGTTAACGTGTCCGCCCGCGCCATGAAAACCGGCGGCACGAAGCTCATCGGACTGGCCATCACCGATTTCTGCCAGCCGTTCATGCCCTATCTCGCCGACAGCATCGTGGCGGCGGCACGTTCCCGCGGGTACGCGGTGATCACCGATACCTACAACAGCGCCGGCGGCTTGGCGCAGGCGATCCCGGAGACGAAGAAGCTGGCCGCGGACGGCTGGATTTTCTTCATGGGCTCGCCGATCACGGATCGCACGATACTGCACCAGCCGTATCCGTTGGTGATTGTGGGCGATTACGATACGCAGGGACTGGCCGATTGGGTCACGATGCCGAACGTGGAGGCCGTACGCACCGCGGTGGGGGCGCTGCTGGATTCGGGATGCCGTAGGATCGCGTTGATCGGCGGCACCGCGGAGAACGCATGCCCGGATGCCGACCGCGAGTCGCGGCCCGAAACCACCAGCACGATGCGTACCCGCGGCTATGTGTTGGCCCATGAGGAGCGTGGCCTGCAGGTCGATTGGCGGCTGGTCCGTAACGCGGATTGGGTGCAGTCCGGCGGCCGCGATGCGGTGGCGGGGCTGTTGGACGATCCGGATGCGCCGCGTCCGGATGCGGTCATGTGCCTGAACGACGCGCTCGCCATCGGGGTGATTCATGAGCTGCAGCGGCGCGGCGTGCGCGTGCCGCAGGATATGCAGGTCATTGGGTTCGACAACGTGCCGGATGCCGAGTACTGCATGCCCGGATTGACGACGATCGACCCGCATGTGGATGATTACGCGCGACATGCCGTGGATATGCTGATCGCGCGCATCGAGGGGTCGGCGGATCCGTTCCGCACGTATGTGACCTCCTACGATCTGGTGCGTCGTGCCTCGACGTGTTGACGGCCCGGCGTTCGCCTGGACATGGGTCTGTGACGGGCTGCTGTCGCCTCTCCCGTGGCGTATTCCGGGAGAGGCGACATGCGGGCTAGGATCGGAGCAGCACCTCCGTCAGCGCTTGACGGACGGCGCTCGGCATATGCGAATCGGAGCAATCTTCCATGTCCGGCCCGCTGACGTGCTCGAGTGAATCCATCGTGGCCAATGCGTCGATGCCGTTCTCCGCTATGGCGGCATAAGCCTGTTCCTTGGTCAGATATCGCATTTCGGCATGCCGAAGGATGTCGAAGACGTCTTCCATGCGGGGATCGGGGGCCATCGTCGTGTCGCCGATGGTGACACGTATCTCGCTGCGGGTGGATACGTCGGCGACCGTTACCTGCAATGTGAGGGTTTCGGCATCATACCGGCGATCCGAATCGACGGATGCGCCGTCGGCCTGTACGGATATGTCGCTGTCGGTAATGCCTCGGAACAGGAAATCCCATGTTCTCCGGGCCGGCAGAGCGTGAACGTCTCCCTGGGCTGGCGATACCGTGAGTGCGGATGTGGCGCCGTCCTTGCGCCATCGATAGGTGATCGCGGTGGTCGCCGGGGTGATCTGCCGAGAGTAATGTCCCGAATCCTCCATCAGCGTGAAGTCGCCGTCCGCTCCGGGGAAGACGATGATCTCCAGATGCTGCGGGTTGTCGACGGAGTTGATGGAATCCCCCTCGGACAGGGGCTGCATCGGCACGATGCCGCCGGCCTTCGCGAACACGGGAATTCCGTCGAGCGGACGCCAGACGGTCATGCGCCGTCCGTTGGGCGAAGACGCGCTATACCGGCGCCCGGTGAAGAAGTCGAACCAGTCGCCCTGCGGCAGCCATACGTCGGCCTTGCCCCGTCGGGAGGATTTATCCATCGGTTCCGTGATGGGCGCGGCCAGCAGTTCGGTGCCGAACATGTATTCGTTGGGAACGTGGTATGCGGCGTCGATGTCGGGCGATCCCCAATACATGGGCTCCACCAGGGGAAGGCCTGTCCGGGATGCGCGCCAGTTCATGGTGTGGAGGTACGGAATCATGCGATGGCGCAGGCGGAGCGCATCGTCCATGATCGCACGGAGGGGGTGCGGATGTTTTTTTGGACGGTCAGGCGGCCAGTCCAAGACTTCTGCGGTATTGCACGGGGCTCATCCAGTCCAGTGACTTCTTGATCCTGGTTTCATTGTAGTGGGTCAGGTAGGCGGCCAGGCGTTCGCGGAACTCCTCGTAGCCCACGCCCCTCCAGTCCCGCCCGTAGAATAACTCGTTCTTGAGCCTGCCGAAGAACCCCTCGGCGGCCGCGTTGTCCGGGCTGCATCCCTTGGCGCTCATCGACCGGATCAGCCCGTGCTCCTCGCAGATGCGGATCCATTCGTCCCACCGGTAGTGGCAGCCGCGGTCGGAATTAAACCGATGTCGGTTTAACTCCGATTAAGCCGGGTTTGTTGTTAAGCCGGGGAACGGTTCGGGGTCTTGGTGGCTGGCCGTGTCCCATGTGGTTTCCCGGCTTAACGTTCCGGGTTATGTCCGTCTTGTCCCATTTGATTCGAACGAAGGAGTTTGCCATGGGTGAGACGACGGTTGGCCATGTCGCGGGCGAGGTGGTCCGCGCGCTTTACGGGGCCGGTTATATGGAATCCACCATAGGCCAGTACCGCAAGTCCATCAGGGCGTTGGAACGGTACGCCGGAGGCCCGGATGCGGTGTACACGCGTGGGTTGGGCGCGGGGTTCGCCGCGTCGACCTTCAGTGAGCGGACGGGCGGTTTCAGCAGGCAGCGGTGGTTCGATTACGGCAGGCTGGCGCGTTTGTGCGACTCGTATCTGCGGTCCGGTTCGGTGGACCTGGGCAAGTGGCGCAGGAGCAGGCTTGCGGAGCCGGTGGTTCCGGGTTTGGCCGTGGTCATGGAGCGTTGGGAGGCGTATCTCGCCGGTTCGGGACTGGCTTCGGCGACGGTGGGGCATTACCGTCGGATGGCGGGCTTGTTCCTCACGTGGCTGGAATCTCATGGGGTCGTGTCGTTGGACGGTTCGGATGGCTCGCATGTGCTGGGGTTCCTGGCCGGGCTGCGTTCACGCTGGTCGGAGTCGTCGATGCGGCACGCCGCGTCGGACCTGCGCCCGTTGTTCAGATGGCTCGGGCGGGATGACCTGGCGGACGCGATCGGCCTGGCCGGCATACGCAGGACCCACGCGATCGCGGGAACGTTGCCCGACGACGAGCACCGCCGCTTGCTGGAGGCGTGCGCCTCGCGGTCGGTGCCGTCGAGGGACGCGGCGATCACCCTGCTGTCGCTGACGTGCGGGCTGAGGGCATGCGATGTGATCGGTCTGAGGATCGCCGACGTGGATTGGGATTCCATGAGCATAGGTCTGGTGCAGCGAAAGACGGGCAATCCGTTGACCGTGCCGATGACGGGACCGCTGGCCGCGAGGCTGGCGTCCTGGCTGTTGGACGAAAGGCCCGCCACCGACGATGACCGTGTGTTCGTGCGGTACAAGGCGCCCCATGTCGCGCTTCGGGGTCATTCATCGGTGTACGAGGCGATCAGCCGTGTCATGCGGCACGCCGGGCTCGGACGCCGGGGCGGTTCCAGGCTGTTGCGGCGCAACGCGGCGACGAGGATGCTGGAGGCGGCCACGCCGTTGCCGACGATCAGCGCGGTGCTTGGCCACGCCGACCCCGATTCCACACGCGTCTACATGGCCACGCACCGCGGGGGAATGCTCGCGTGCGTGCTGCCCGTGCCGGAAGGCGGATCGTCATGAGACCCACGGAACACGGATTCGTCGGCCCGCTCGCCGGCGAATTGGAGGAGTACATCCGCTTCAAGGCGTCCATGGGCAGGCATGGCGCCACCCGCGTCCAGGTCCTGCGCTCGTTCGACCGGCATTGCCTCGAACACGGGGCCGTGCGTCTGGAGCGGGGCGTCGTGGAGCGATGGATCGCCCATAGGATCGACGCGAATCCCGGGGGTTGCCGCTCGTGGTTCTCGTACATCAGGGACTTCGGCAGGTGGATGCGACTGGCCCACGATCCCGACGCGTACGTGCTCTCCGACCAGTGGAAGGCCGGATCCCCGCGTCCGACGCCGTACCTGCTGACGGACCGCGAGGCCGCCCTGTTCCTGCGGGCCGCGGGAACGTTGGAGTCTCCGTCGCCGTGGGCGTGGCAGTCTCGCGCGTTCTTCATGCTCATGGCCTGCTGCGGGCTGCGCACCCGAGAGGTCAGGAGACTCGCCGTCGGGCACGTCGACCACAAGGCCCGTTCCATCGACGTGGTCGATTCCAAGGCCGGTCGCAGCCGCAGGCTGCCCGTGGGCGACGAGGTCGCCGCCGAACTGCTGGAATGCGACCAACGGTCCCGCGAACGCTTCGGAGACGACCGTCCCGCGTTCTTCGTCACCTCCACCGGCAATCCGGTCTCCCCGGGCATGCCCGGCGTGGTGTTCCGCCGCGTCTGGACGCGGGCCGGGCTCGAGTGGCCACAAGCCGGCAAACGGCCCAGGCCCTATGATTTCCGGCACCGGTTCGCGTTCGCGAACATCGAGCGGTGGACTCGCGACGGCGTGGACGTGATGGCGATGCTGCCCTATCTGGCGGCCTACATGGGACACGCCGGCATCGACAGCACCCTCTACTACGTGCACGCCAGCCCCGATTTCATGGACGGATACGCGGACCTCGTCGCCGACGCCGAACGCGTGGTCCCGGAAACGGAGGAACCATGAGCAAGGCAAGGAAAACGGCCGCCAGCTCCGGTGAACCGGACTTCTGGCGAGTCGCGCGCGACTGGCTGCACCACTGGCTGCCCAAGGTGCGGGGCAGCTCGCCGAAGACCGTCGAGGCGTACCGCATCGGCCTGGAATCCTACGTCCGATGGCTCGAAACCACGGAAGGCACGCAGCGCAGCCACATCGGTTTCGGGCATTTCGACCGGGCGCGCCTGGGCCGGTGGGTCGAATGGATGCGGACCGAGCGCGGGTACTCGGACCGCACCATCATGCTGAGGATGACGACGATGCGCGTGTTCCTCGACCACGCGGGCCTCGAACACCCGGCATTGACCGCGCTGGGCAACGACGCGGCCGGCATACGTGTCAAACCACCCGCGCGCAAACCCGTCGACCACCTCGGGGAGGAGCACACCAAAGCGTTGCTGACCGCATGGGGCACCGGCGACGCCAAATCGCGCAGGAACCGCATGCTCCTGATCCTCATGTACGACACCGCCGCCAGGATCGGCGAACTCGCCGCACTGACCATCGCGGACGTGGGTATGGATAAGCCGGCCAGGGTCACGCTCACCGGCAAACGCGGCAAGAGCCGGGTCGTGCCCCTGGGAGAAAGGACACGAACCCACCTGGCCGCCTACCTCGAGGAATTCCATCCCGGACCGTCCATGCGCGACGGCGACAGGCCGTTGTTCCACTCGACGAGGAACGGCGCCATCCAGCCGCTCTCCGTGGACCGGATCGACGAGATCCTCAAAACCGCGGCGGCCAGAGCACGCCGCGGGACGTGCCCGTCCATGCCCGAACGCGTCCACTGCCACCTGATCCGCCGGACCCGCGCCATGGACCTCTACCAACAGGGCGTGCCGCTACCGCTCATCATGCAACTGCTCGGCCACGAAAGCATGAGCACAACCAGCGCGTTCTACGCGTTCGCGACCCTCGACATGATGCGCAAAGCCGTCGATGCGGCCAACCCCGGCCCCGACCCCTCCAAGGAGACATGGCTCAGCGAGCAACGACTCCGACAACTACACACCCTCAAATAACCCGGAACGTTAAGCCGGGAAACCACATGGGACACGGCCAGCCACCAAGACCCCGAACCGTTCCCCGGCTTAACAACAAAACCGGCTTAATCGGAATGGATGATTGGATGTTCCCCGTCCCTGAGCGTGGCGGCCGCGTCAAGGAGCATCCGGTTCGCCATGTCGGCGTTCGGGGAGCGCGACAAGGTCCAGGAGACCACCATCCCGTCGAAGCAGTCGACCACCGGGGAAAGCCAGCACTTGTACCCGTCCATGGTGAACTGGGTGACGTCCGTGACCCACAGCATGTTCGGCGCGTCGGCGTGGAAGTCCCGCTCCACGAGGTTCGCCGGGGCCTCGCCGATCTCGCCGGCGTAGGAGCTCCACCGCTTCGGCCGCTTCAGGTACACGGGCCGCATGGCCCCCTCGCGCATGATCCGCCTGACGACCTTCTCCGAGACGACGATCGGGTCGGACTCGTCAAGGCGCAGCATGCGGTGGATGGTCCGGTATCCCCATGCGCGCCCACCCTGCTCGAACAGGCCGGCGACGCGGGCCCGCAGCACGGCGTACCTGTCGCCCGCGGCGATCGCGCCGCGCTCGTAATAGTAGGTGCTGCGTTTCAGCCCCACGGCCTTCAGACAGGCCGCCAGGCCGAATTCACCCCTGATCGCGTCGACGACCCGCGTCCTCTCCCTGTTCGTCAGCATGGACGGGTCGAGGCGCGGGTCGTCGGCTTTTAAAACATCGATCGTCTCCCGCATCACCGCGTTCTCCAGCCGCAGGACCTCCACCTGCCGGCGCAGCTCCTCCACGTCATCGCCGGCCGCGGGCATCGGTTCGGCCGGCATCGGCGCGTTTCTCCTGTCCATCAGTCCCAGTATCCCCTCGCTCCGGTAGCGGCGCATCCACTGGTACACGCTCGTCGGCGTGCAACCCGCGTCGCGCGCCACGCGGGCGAGGGGCTCGCCCTCGAGCGCGCGTCTGGCCGCATTCGTCTTGCATTCCAGCGTATACGAACGCCTGCACGCGCCCGTGATCTCGTCGGCCTCCGCGTCCAGCATCGCGTTCAACAGCTGTTCGACCTTCTCCGACACCAACCGGTCCAGCTTCGTCTCGAGCATGTTCTCGTCGACCTGTAGAATCTGATTCGGCATGGTTCCGTCGCCTTCCTAAATAGGTTGATTTGGTTTGGCGACTGAAATCGTACCCGGACGACGGACCATGTCTCTCAACTCAAGCCTCAACCAAAATGCGCAACAAACCGGGCGTTATCAATCGGACACATTGGAGTCGGACAGGCTAAGCTGCATAGAACACCGCATCTAATCGGTTCGACACGCGCATTTCACTGCGCGACTGGACATTGACGTCCCTTTCGAGGTAATATCGAACCGGTTCGATACATACGTGAGTATGCAAATACGTAAACAACAAACAGGCAGATGCGCACGCAAATTGCACCCGCGCCCATGAGCCAAGGGAGGTCCCATGAAAAACAAAGTGCAACTCATCACATACGCCGATCGTCTCGGCGATGGCACTCTTAGCTCGATGACCGACATCCTGCGCACCCGCTTCGACGGCGTGTATGACGGCGTGCATATCCTGCCGTTCTTCACTCCGTTCGATGGTGCGGATGCAGGCTTCGACCCGATCGACCATACCAAAGTCGACGAACGTCTCGGCAGCTGGGACGACGTCGCCGAACTCTCCAAGACCCACAACATCATGGTCGACGCCATCGTCAACCACATGAGTTGGGAATCCAAGCAGTTCCAAGATGTGCTTGAAAAAGGTGAGGAATCCGAGTATTACCCGATGTTTCTGACCATGAGCTCCGTGTTCCCGAACGGCGCCACCGAAGAAGACCTGGCCGGCATCTACCGCCCGCGCCCGGGCCTGCCGTTCACCCACTACAACCTCGGCGGCAAGACCCGTTTGGTATGGGTCAGCTTCACCCCGCAGCAGGTGGACATCGACACTGATTCCGCCAAGGGTTGGGAATACCTGATGTCGATCTTCGATCAGATGGCCGCCAGCCACGTGCGCTACATCCGTCTCGACGCCGTGGGCTACGGCGCCAAGGAAGCCGGCACCAGCTGCTTCATGACCCCCAAGACCTTTAAGCTCATCTCCCGTCTGCGCGAGGAGGGCGTCAAGCGCGGCCTTGAAATCCTCATCGAGGTTCACAGCTACTACAAGAAGCAGGTGGAAATCGCCTCCAAGGTGGACCGCGTCTACGATTTCGCCCTGCCGCCGCTGCTTCTGCACTCGCTGTTCACCGGTCACGTCGAACCCGTGGCCCACTGGACCGAGATCCGCCCGAACAACGCCGTCACCGTGCTCGATACGCACGATGGCATCGGCGTGATCGACATCGGCTCCGACCAGCTCGACCGCTCCCTCAAGGGCCTCGTGCCCGACGAGGACGTCGACAACCTGGTCAACACCATCCATGCCAACACCCACGGCGAATCCCAGGCCGCCACCGGTGCCGCCGCGTCCAACCTCGACCTCTACCAGGTCAACTCCACGTACTACTCGGCCCTCGGCTGCAACGACCAGCACTACTTGGCCGCCCGCGCCGTGCAGTTCTTCCTGCCGGGCGTGCCGCAGGTCTACTACGTGGGCGCGCTCGCCGGCCGCAACGACATGGAACTGCTGCGCCGCACCAACAACGGCCGCGACATCAACCGCCACTACTACTCCACCGCCGAAATCGATGAAAACCTCGAACGCCCGGTGGTCAAGGCCCTGAACGCCCTGGCCAAGTTCCGCAACGAACTGCCTGCATTCGATGGCGAGTTCAGCTACGAGGTCGATGGCGACACGTCCATCACCTTCCGCTGGACCGCCGCCGACGGCACGTCCACGGCCGCCCTCACCTTCGAGCCCGGACGCGGCCTCGGCACAGACAACGCCACCCCGGTTGCCAGCCTTGCCTGGAGCGATGCCGCCGGCGACCACGAAACCCGCGATCTGCTCGCCAACCCGCCGATTGCCGATATCGACTAACCGTTGGCCCATAAACGCCACTCCGCTGTGCGCGCTCCAAGTAGTGCGCCCGGCGTAAGCTGGGTTCATGGAGAGCAAACCGCCCGCAGTGCACTGAAGCCAGTGCGCCCGGGCGGTTTTGCGTATGCGGGGTTGAAGGTCATGCTCCTGCGGGCGCGGCCCAAGCATCCCGCCGGAATCGACGAGACGAGCAGCAGAACAGAGAAAGAGCAGCATCATGTTGGAACCGTATGTGCGTCCGGGTATTGATGATCGCCCGGATTTGGACAAGGTCCTAAGTCCCGAAGACAAAGCCGCCGTGGCCAGACTGGCCATCAAGAATCGCCGCCGCCCGCCCGAAGCCTCTGCGGACCAGCCTGAGGCCCAGGCTGTGCGATTGGCTTCCGCCGGGTCTTTCGCAGCCGCTGCTGCAGCCGCCAGTGTGGACACTCCCGCGCCGGATATGTCGTCCGCCTACCTCGACATGCGCGATCCCATGGTCGCCGTCAATGGCCAACGCCCTACCGCAGGTCAGGTCTCCCGACTCAACTGGGGTTTCTTCGCTGCTTCAATTCTGGTCGGCGCACCTTGGGTGGCGTTGAACACCATTGCCATGCCCAACGCGATTGCGCGTACGTTCGGCTATGACACTGCTGTTGCCGGTCATATCGCCATCAATCCGGCCACTGGCCGCCCGTTGCCCGTCGCCACCGAATTGGCGATGCCCCTGGCCGTGTTGGTGATTGTCGGCGTAGTGGCCTCCATGTTTGCGATGCCGCTGATTTCAGTGTTGTCCGACCGCACACGCACGCCATTGGGCCGTCGTACCCCGTGGATGGTTGGCGGAGGTCTGCTGTGCGCGCTGATCACGCTGATTCTGGGGCAGAATATCGGCATCATTGTGCTTTGTATTTTCTGGGTGTTCCTACAGTTCGCCTATGCGATGCTTTCCGTGCCGTTGACCAGCGCCATCAGCGAACGGGTGCCCGACAAGTTCCGCCCTCGCATCGAACGCTGGCATGGCATCGGTGTGATGCTCGGCCAAGCGCTTGGCGTGTGCATGGGTGCGCTTGGTGTGATGTTCAATTCGTTTGCGCCGTTTAGTTACACCGCCGTGCTATTTGCAGTGTCCGGTATTGCCACCGTATTGATTCTGCCCAAGGAGCCTTCTAGCGCTGAGCAGCCGAACCAGCTTTTTGACCGCAGTCAGGTACTTGACCAATTGCGCCCGCCGGCCCACGCTCCCGAGTTCTCCCGGGTGTTCGCCGCCCGTACGTGCATGATGGCCGGTGTTGGGCTGACCGGTGTGTTTCTGTGGTATCTCGTACGTTTCTGGGTTTATGGCAAGGCCGTGGTACTTACGTCCGCGCCGCTGACCATTCCGGCCGGATTCCTCATTGCCGGTATGGCTGTGGCCACATTGATCGGTGCCGCGCTCGCCTCCTGGGCCGCCGGGCCGATTTCCGAGCGAATCGAGGAAAAGAACATTCCCGTGGCCCGTGTGGTGGCCGGTGCCTGCCTGCTGTATGCCGCTGGTTTGGCGCTCGCATGGGGCCTTGGCGTCTGGTCCACCGGCACTGCCCGTGAAAACGGCATGCTGCTGTTTGCGTTGATTTCCGGATTCGCCTTTGGCGTCTATGATTCGCTCGGACTTGAACTGGTGATGGACTCTTTGCCCGACCCGCGCCGAGCCGGCCACGACCTCGGCATTTATGCGCTCGCCAACTCGGCCGGTCTGGCGCTCGCCGCCATCATCGGCGCGCTACTGGTGAACGCCTTCGAGCATAGCTTCGGCTATTACCTGCTCTTCCCGTCCGCCATCGTCATGGTGCTGCTGGCCGGAATCGTCACCCTCACCACCAAATCTGCCGAATAATAAACCGGTTCGAGTACACTGGTCAGCAGTGATCCAGTCCAGTACTCGCAGGGGAGCAAAACCATGGTCGGCATGCGCGACGTAGCCAAAGCGGCAGGGGTGTCCTTAAGCACCGTTTCGTTGGTGGTCAACAACACCGGCTACGTCTCGGCCGATATGCGTGCCAAAGTCGAGTCCGCGATGCGCCAGCTCAACTACATTCCCAACGAGCTGGCCCGCAACCTCTACCGAAACCGCACCAACACCATCGGCGTGATCATGCCGACCATCGCCCACCCGTTCTTCTCCACACTCACCGCGCATCTGCAGCGCGAGTTCGCCGCGCGCGACCTCAAAACCCTGCTCTGCTCCACCGCCGATACAGACAAGGGCGAGAGCGAGTACATCGACATGCTCCAGCGGCACATGATGGACGGCATCATCATGGCGGCCCACACCGAGCATCCGGCCGACTACTGGACCTCCATCCATCGGCCAATTGTCGCTTTCGACCGCACGCTCGGTGAGGGTGTGCCGGTCGTCCGGTCTGATCATGAACAGGGAGGCCGTCTGATTGCGCGCCAGCTCATCGATTCCGGCGCGCGCCACGTGGTGCTCGTTGGTGGCCCGCGTTCCCAGTTCGCGGAAGGCACCACTTTCCCCACGATTCGCTACCATCTCACCGTCGAGCGTCTGCTGGCTGAGGCCGGCATTGCCTGCGATTATGTCGAAGCCGGCACCGTGGCCGACATCGCCGCCCACGAAGCCACCGCATGCGCCATTTTCGAACAGTATCCTGATGTCGACGCCATCGTCGGCTCCGATGTGGTGGCATCCGTGGCATTGCAGGAAGCCTCACGACGGGGTATCGAGGTGCCTGCTGATCTGCAAGTCATCGCCTATGACGGCACTCTCATGGCCGAAACCGCCGGCAAACGCCTGACCGCGATTCGACAGGACTTCCCGGCCATCGCCGCCGCGCTCGCCGTCCGCATGGACTCACAGATCGCCGCCGACGGTGGCCCCGCCTCTCCGTCCAAGAACGATAGCGCTTCGGACGTTGACACCCAACCCACTCCCGAAGAAGTCATCCCCGTAGCCCTCATCCCCGGCGAAACCACCCGGTGACTCCTATCTTGGCTCCCCTCTCTGAGGCTGAGCTGTGAAGCAAACAGTCCGGTGGACTGTTTGTAGGCGAAGGCGAGCCGGGAGGCGAGCAGGCAGACTGCGGGCGGTAGCCCGTCTGTAATTGCGGCCGAGCTGGCGGCGTAGGCGACTGAGGGGAGCCGAGTCACGGCCGCCCACAGTCACCCATCTCACATGACTCCTACGTCACAATGTCCACAATGTGAACCCTTGCTGGATTGGCAAGACATACAAACCTATGTTTACATTCCAGTTCAGGTCGAACGGCCTGAGGAAATACCGAAAGGAGGCCACGCGATGACTGGATTCAATGCTTCTGCGTTTGTATCCGCACGAATTATTAGCCCGTCTTCGCTGGCGGACTAATTCGGCACTGATGCTTGAAGCCCCGTCAACGAAGGCAGGGCCAATCAAGCTGACACAATCGGCACGGCCCTGCATGATGCGGGGCTTTTTTTTGTTGCGCTCACAAGGCTTACGGCAGAATCCCGCAGACGGAAACGGTAGCGGACAGTACACGGCAACAACACAGCGACAGAACAACAACCTCCCTGTGGGGCGAAATAATCGCCCGCCAATGAGAGTGAACGAGAGCAAAACAGGAGTAACAATGACTGCAGCAGTCGAAGAGACTGGCTTAGGGCAGGCGGCAGGTAAAGCCGCTACCTTGGTACGCGATTCGGTCAAGACCGTGATCGCCGCGTCGATGGTCGGTACTGCCATCGAATTCTATGACTTCTACGCCTACGGCACCGCCGCGGCAAACTACTTCCCGCACATCTTCTTCTCCGCGAAGGACAACCCCACCGTCGCACTGCTGATGAGCTTGCTGACCTTCGCCGTCGCCTTCATCGCCCGCCCGCTGGGCTCGCTGATCTTCGGCCACTTCGGCGATCGCATGGGCCGCAAGACCACGCTGGTCGTCAGCCTGATGACCATGGGTGTCGGCACCTTCCTGATTGGCTGCCTGCCCACCTACGATCAGGTCGGCGTTGGTGCAGTCGCCATCCTCTGCCTGCTGCGTTTCATCCAGGGCATCGGCCTGGGCGGCGAATGGTCCGGCGCGGCACTGGTCGCCACCGAGAACGCGCCTGAAGACAAGCGCGCACTGTACGGCTCCTTCCCGGAGCTCGGCGCCCCGATCGGCTTCTTCCTGTCCAACGGCACCTACTTCGTGCTCGAATCCTTCAACAATCAGGACGCGATGCTGGCTTGGGGCTGGCGTGTGCCGTTCCTGCTGTCCGCCATCCTGGTGATCGTCGGCCTCGTGGTCCGCGTTCACATGGAGGAGACCCCGATCTTCCGTATGGCTCAGGAGCAGAAGAAGGTTGTCAAGTCCCCGCTGACCGAGGTCTTCCGCAAGTCTTGGCGTCAGGTGCTGCAGGCCACCTTCCTTGTGGCTGGGGCCTACAAGCCGTTTTACCCGCCCCCCGACCAGAC